>Ga0209162_1000917_pt1 | contig 30630 bp, 23 predicted proteins | sample YNPNPMetaG_FD_187121 | JGI IMG/M metagenome (GOLD analysis project Ga0209162, IMG submission 187121) | Anoxygenic and chlorotrophic microbial mat microbial communities from Yellowstone National Park, USA - YNP NP MetaG (SPAdes) (version 2) ...
TTTTGTGTCCCTGGTGGTTTTTAACTCGACATTGTTAGATTTGACCTCACCCCTACCCCCTGGCCCCCTTCCCCTCTCCGCGGCGGAGAGGGGAAGGGGGTTGGGGGATGGGGTGAGGTCCACCTTTGTTGTCATTTATGTTAATTTAACAATGTCAAGTTAACACCCGACCATGAAGGGAGAGCACGGAGGCATGGGAAAAAAGCGGATTCTCATCGTCGAGGATGAGGCACAGACGGCGGTGCTCCTGCGCAGCCGCTGCTGGTGATCACAGCCTACGGCACGCCGGAGATCGAGGAAATTGTTGGCCAAGCCCTTTCGGCTCAAAGAATTCATCGCCGCCGTAGAGAGCCTGTTGACGACAGACAGGCAGGAGAATGCCCAGGGATAAAAAGTGGCCTGTCTGTCTCAGGCGATCAGATCAAGCAGGCCCTTGAGAATACGGGCCGTCACCCCCCAGATGGTGCAGGAACCATAGTCCCAGAAATGCACATCGTACATCTGGCCCTGGTATTCCCGCTGCTCGATACGCAGGTGGGCCGGATGGGAGAGGAAGGAAAGGGGCACTTCGACCACCGCCTCCACCTCACGGCTGTTCAGCCGATAGGGGAAAGGGTAAGGGATGACGCCCACAACGGGCGTCACGACAAAGCCGGTAATGGTTGGGGTATCGTCGAGCAGGCCCAGCACCTCGACAACCTCCGGCGGCACCCCGATCTCCTCAAAGGTCTCGCGCAGGGCGGTGGTCACCGGGTCGGCATCCGCCGGGTCGCAGGCGCCGCCGGGGAAAGAGATCTGCCCCTTGTGATGTTCCACCGCCTGGGTGCGCCGGGTGACCAGCACATGCCATCCCTCCTCTTTGTACAGCAAAGGGATCAGCACCGCGGCACAGGTCAGTGCCGGATCATCCACCCTGTGGCGGATATGCCGGGCCAGGATCTCCCTGATCCTCTGCTTGAACGGTTCCTGCCCTCTGCCCCCTGCCTCCTGCATCCTGCCCCCTGCCCTCTGCCCTTTTCCGCCTGGCCACCACCAGCGTCAGATCGTCAAACTGAGGGAGATCGCCCGAGAAGGCGGTGAGGGCCTCGTCCACCACCCGGGTCAGCTCCATCACCGGCAGGTGGCGGTGGCTGCTGACCACCTGCAGGAGCCGCTCCCGACCGAACATCCGCTGCTGCGCATTCAGGGTTTCAAGGACGCCGTCGGTATAAAAGAGAAGCAGGTCATCTGGTTCCAGATGCACCCTCTGCTCCTCAAACTCAATGTGGGGCATCACCCCTAAAGCCATGCCGGTCCCCGCCAGCGTCTCGCCTGTGCCGTCGGCCGCCCGCACCAGCAGAGGGGGCATGTGCCCGGCATTGACATACACGACCTCCCCTGAATCGGGGTGAAGCACGGCATAGCACAGGGTGACAAACAGCCCGGCGCGGGCGTCGGCCAGGATCAGGTCGTTGGCCCGGGCAATAGCTGCGGCCGGCGGCCGACCGTCCATGGCCACAGTGCGGACCAAAGTGCGCGACAGGGCCATAAACAGGGCAGCCGGTACCCCTTTGTCGGCCACATCGGCGACGACCAGGCCGACGCGGTTGCCGGTCGTCATCTCCCTGGCCGGGGGCAGTGGGAAAAAGTCGTAAAAGTCGCCGCCCACCTGCCGGGCCGAACGCCAGAGGACGGCCAGCTCCCAGCCAGGCACCTGCGGACACTGCTCAGGCAGGAAGCTGGTCTGGATGCGCCGGGCCACGTCCAGCTCCTGCTTCATCCGCTCCTGCTCGGCTGCTTCCCGCAGCAGGCGATCGTTTTCCACAGCGATGGCCGCCTGACCGGCAATGCCGGTGAGGATGTTCACCCAGCGCCCGGTAAAGCGGCGGGTGGAGCCTGTATAGTCCACGCTCATCAGGCCCAACACTTCCCCCTTGCTGATCAGGGGCAGGGTCAGCAGCGACTCCCGGCCCAGGGCAGCCAGGCCAGAGCCTGCCGCCGACCGGCCAGTCTCCGGCAGGCGGTGCAGGTCGCGCAGCGTGACAAACGGCCGGCCGGCCAGCAGTTCACGCACCAGCGGGTCCTCCTCCGCCAGGCGCAGGTGGGCAAAGGTGGAGCGGGCCGGCTCCCGCAGGCCATATTGTTGAAAAGGGACAAAGGTGGCAGAGGCCTGATCCCACAGGAAGAAAGCGCACATCTCCACCCCGACGAGCATGGGGGTAATGCGGGCAATGGCAGCCAGGGTTTCGGCCAGCTCGGTGGAACGGCTGACCGCCTCGGCCACCTGGAGAAGGGCCATGGAGACATAAGCCTCTTCCTGTTGAGCCTGCACCAGGCGGGCGCTGTGGATGACCATGGCCGCCTGATTGGCGATGCCGACCAGCATCTCCACCAGCCGCTGGTGGAAAGGGTGAGCGGTGCCGGCATAGTCCACCATCATGGCCCCCAGCAGTTCACCCTGAGCCAGGAGCGGCAGCAGGAGTACCTCCCGGATCTCGAAGGTATGGACCAGGTCGGGGGGGACCAACCCCGGCTCGTCGGCAACCCGGACGAGGCGGGGGGTTTTCTGCCAGCGCACCAGGTCCAGGGCCGGGAACCCCCCTGCCGGGAAGGAGAGGTGGTCGAAGGTCTCCCGCAGCTCGCGCGACAGGCCATAGGTCTGGGCCGGAATGAAGGTCTCACTGCCATCATCCCACAGCAGCAGGGCACAACGGTCCACGCCGGCCAGGAGAGGGGTCAGGCGGACGATGGTTGTCAACACGGCATCCAGGTCCGAGACGTGGCTCATGGTATCGGCCACCTGGAGCAAGGCGGTCGCAAACCAGGCCTGTTGTCGCTCGGCCTCATAGAGCCGCGCCTCGTGGATGGCGATGGCCACCTGGCGGCCCAACGTCTCCAGGATGAACAGGTCATCGGGGCCAAAGGCATTGGGTTGGTCGCTCTGCACGTCGAGCAAACCCACCAGTTCATCATCCAGCAGGAGAGGGACGACCAGTTCCGAGCGGGTTTCCTCCAGCGCCTCGACCCAGCGGTAGCGGGCATCCTGGGTCACATCGTTGACGACCACCGGCTGACCGTGGGCGGCTGCCCAGCCGATCAGCCCCTCCCCCCAGGCCACTTCGACGGCGACGGGATGCTGGCCGGCGCTGGCGCTGGCCTGGAAGGTGACCGTCCGGCGTTCCCGGTCGGCGGTAAAGACGCCAACATGATAGTAGCCAAAGTTCTCACGAATCAGGCCCACCACGCGCCGGAATAACTCCTCCAGTTCCAGGGTCGCGGTCACCTGGCGGCTCACCTGGCCGATAGTCGCCAGTTGTCGGACCCGCTTGTGCTCCTGGGCGTACAATTGGGCCTTCTGGATGGCGACGGCGGCCTGGTTGGCCATGGCCGACAGGACCCGCAGGTCGCTTTCGCCGTAGGCGTGCCGTCGGAACGACTGGACGGTCATGGTGCCGATGACCGTCTCGCCGGCAATGAGGGGCACAAACAGCGCAGAGCGGGGCGGATGATCGGCAATGTAGACCGGCTGGGCCGGGAGCGGGTCCTTTTCAAAATCGCCGACCAGGAGCGGCTGTTTCGAGTCGCGCATCCAGTTGATCAGCCCCACGCCGGGGGTCAGGCGGAAGGTCCGTGGCGGCTGCGGCTGCCCCTCTCGCATCCAAAGCTTGAGGGTATAGTCATCGCCTTCGAACAGGCCCAGGTGAAAGATAGTCGTGTCGGCAATGCGACGGGCATGCTCATACATCAACTTGCAGATTTCATCCACATCCAGTTGGGCCTGGGCGATGGCTGCGCCGATCTGCTCGATGGTGGACAGTTCGGCCACCCGCTGCGTCAGTTTGGTCCGGGTGGTGGCCCAGCGCCGGGCCAGCACGGCCACGGCGATGATGACCAGCGATTGGATGGCAAAAGCCACCCAGCTCAGATGGGTGTAGACCAGGGCGACAACCAGGCTGAAGGGCAGGGGCAACAGTTCAACCAGCAGCACCGAAGGGATGGCCTGGTGGAAAAAGAGGCGCAGTTGCTCCCTTCCTCCCTGGAGATACTCCAGCAGGCCCCAGGCGGTGTGATCGAGGAGGAACCACAACAGGCACACACTGCCCAGGGCCAACAGGCTTTGCCCCTCCATCGCCCCGGTCGGAGCAAGGCCCTCAGCCCCCAGCGGCAAGGGGCGAAAGACCGCGCCGGCGGCAAAGGCCATCAGCCCCTTGAGGCCGGCGTTGAATAGAGGGAGATCGATCAGGTGGTAGCGGTCAGGCCGGTGATGGCGCAGAGCGTTCAGCTCCAGATAGGTCAGCCCGCTGAAGGCCGCCACAACCGCCCCCATCGTCGGCCCCAGAGCCAACACGGCTGCCAGGTCAATCACCCCGGCCAGGCTGTGAATGGTGGGCGAGCCGAGGTGAAAGCTGGAACGCTGCACCAGAAATGACAGGCCGGCAAAGACCAGGAGGGCCGGCCAGGGGAACGGCTGCCGATAGACGATCAGGTTGTAGCCCAGCCACCCCAACCCGGCCAGGCCTATCAGCAGGCTATAAAGGGTCGAGGCGGGCGGCCACGAATCCTTTGTCGGTCGAGAAGCATCGGCCTGCACTCTGCACCCTCCGCTTACTCCTGCCGCGCAGGCAGCCGCTTCTTCATCGTCAGCACATTCCCTTCCCTGGGATCAAAGGTGAAGGTGACACTATCCATCACCTGATAGATCAGGTATAACCCCAGGCCGCCCAGGGTTCGTTCCTGGAGAGGGGCGGTGACCTTTGGATCGGGCACAGCGCCGGGATCAAAGCCCCGCCCCCAGTCCCGCACCCGGACAACAAAGGTCTGCCCGTCCAGGCAGCAACAGACTTCCATGTCGCCCGGTTCCAGGCCCTGGTAGGCATGATCCACCACGTTGGCACAGGCCTCGTCCGTGGCCAACTGGAGCCTGCACTGCATCTGCTCGTCGAATCCGACCGCCCGGGCCGACTCGCGCACACAGTCCACAGCGCGGGGGACATTCTCAAGAGTGGCCGCCAGCCTGAGCCTGGCAAGCAACTTCATTCAGAAATTCCTTCCAGGAAATCCTCCCGCAGGTTTGAAACCTGCGGGAGGATGATGCTCCCCAACAATCCTCCTTCACCAGCTAACAGTAGGGCAACTGCTCGCAGTTGCCCTACATTTAGAAGCTGCCGACGGCATGGGTGTCTGTCTCGTAGAACTTGAACAGACGGTCAAACCCCACCAGATTGAATGTCTCTTTCAGCTCAGGCTGGATCTCAGAGATCACCACATCGCCCGGTGGTACCAGACGACGGACCTTCATCAACGCCGACAGCAAGGCCTTGAGGCCGGCGCTGCTGATATATTCGGTGTCCCTCAGGTTTACGACAATATTTTTTTGCCCGGCCTGGATCAGGCCCAGGAGCATCTCCTCCAGCCGGGGGGCGGTGGCGCTGTCCACTCGCCCTGAAACGGTGACCAGCTCACAGCGCTTCAGGGTCTCGGCCTTGACATCCATCGTTCATCCTCCTGTGTGCTTTTCAAAAATGTCTGGTTTGACGCCGATCTGATTGTACCACACCTGGCAGCAGAGGGCAAACGTGCGGCACGATCCTGACCTGGACCGGCCCGCGAACCACAAAGCCCTCAGAACCTGCCTGAAAAGGGTGGCCGACGGCAGTGCCGTCGGCCATCCGCTTGGGGTCTGGCTCCAGGGACACAGCAGGCCAGGGCGTGAATCCCGGCCGGCCGGTCTGTCAGTATCCTCTCATCACCACCGGCAGCCAGGTGCGATACCCCCGCCCCAACAACACCACATCGTCAGGCAGGCTGGGGTGGGCGCCATGATTGCGGATGCGGAGCCGCTGGCCCAGACCATCCTCCGAAGCCAGCCCGGCCACCCGCAGCCGATCCCACATCTGAATGTCGTCCCAGGTGCCGTTATAGCCATCCAGGAAGAGGCGCACCGGGCCGCTCCCGTCGTTCAACCACAGGGTATCGTTCCCCACCTTGCCCACCACCGTGCCCGTCACCACCACCAGCCAGCCTTCGTACAGCTCTTGCGAGGCGCTGAAGGTGCTCAGCGGCAGGGGCAGCGAGCCGGTGACGCTCAGGGTCGGGCTGAGAATGCAGGTGGGGGTCAGCACCTGCACCTGCTCCGCCTCAAAGAACTGGACCTCGGTATCGCCCTGATACAGGTCTACCGTGCCCACCACCCGCACACAGTCGCCGCGCCGGTATTCCTGGTAGATGTCGCCGGCCGGGGCATAGACAGTGAGGCCGCCCGTCTCATCCTGAACATAGAGCACGTCAAAGAATTCGCCATAGCTGGCGGTCACAGCCCCCTCCACCCACACCAGCCGGCCCAGGTTCTCCGGCGTGTCGTCCAGTTCTGGATCGAAGCGGGCCTCGGCCACGGTCATCCTGCGCAGCGGGTCACCCAACAGCCACATGACCACCTCCAGGTTGAACAGCTCGTTCTGCTTGCCGTCGCCAGAGGTGTAGGCAAAGATGTTGAACGGGTCGTTGGAGTCGCCGTAGAAAAAGAGCCTTCCTGCCCCGCCGGGCAGGTCGTAGCCGGCCCCGGCCGGCAGCAGGGTGTCCGCCGGATAGAGATAGGCGTCGCCCTGGCCATCGGCATCGGTGTTGTAGGTGCGGAATTCGTTGTAGTAGGGCGGACCGCTATTGCCGGGGTCCAGGTCGCCGATGACCATGATCAGCCCCTCTTCGCCCAGGTCATCCGGCGTCAACGCCTGTCGGTTCCGGTCCACCAGGGAACAGACCGACCAGGATTGCATCCTGACCACGTTCATCCCCACTCCAACCGTGTGGCTGACGGGGAAGGTGTGCCACAGCACACCCCACGGGTAGCCGTTGTTGTCGTCCCCATCCAGCACCTCATCGTCGTTGAAGCGGATGGGGATGTTCTGGCCGACGGCCGTCTCCAGGGCAGCCACCAGGCTGTTCATCCGCCCCGCCACGCTGGAGGCCCACCATACCTTGCCGGTATAATCGGACATGCCGTTGAGCCACAGGTTGCCGCCCACCGCCACGAAATCGGCAATGGCCTGGGTCTCAGGGACGGTCAGGGAGTTGGGGCCATAGGCGTTGAGGATGAGCAGCCTGACCGTCTCGGTGTTCAGGTCAGAGGGGGTGATCTCGTCCAGGTTGAACAGCACATTGTAGCCATGCAGCGTCAGGTCGTTCACAAACTGGCGGACGCCGTGGGGGTCCACGCCGATATTATTGTGGCCGGCATCAATCAGGATGAGTGGAATCCGCTCGTCGGTCACTTCCAGAGGCAGGGTTCGGCTGTTGTCCTCCGGGTTGTCGTCCGCCGAAGCTCCTTCCAGGCGGGCGGTGACCTCCGCCGGGCCGGTCGTCATCGGCTGCCAGGCAAGGTTGGCGTAGCCGTCGGGGCATGGCCCGACAGCACACGGGTTCACCGTCACCGGCACCTGGCCGATGGGGGTGCCGTTGACCTCGAAGGTGACGGTGAGGGTCTGCGCCGCCGCACCCCGGTTGGTCACCCGCGCCGTGAGCAGGCTGGGGTTGTAGATGGTCGGGATGGAGGGCTGGATGGTCAGGTCGGTCAGGCGCACATCCCCGGCGTCGGTCGTCCATACCGGCGAGGAGACGATCCGGTCACCGTCGGCCTGGACGGCCAGGACAAAGTAATCGTGGACGCCGGGGGAGATGTCCTGGGTGAAGGACCAGTCGAAATCGGCGGTGCCAGGCCGGGTCTCGGCGACGACCTGCCCGTTGGCGGTGTAGAGCTGCAGCAGGTTCGTCGGCTCGCCGTCGGGATCGCCGCCCCAGACCTCAAACCGGATCTGGCCGGTGTTGGGCAGCTCGGCGCCCATCCAGTAGCCGTTGGCCTTGAAGAATAGTTCAAAGTTGCTGTCTTCGGTGGCAAAGGTGCGGCGGGCGCGCAGGGCATCCAGCAGGTCATCTTTGGTCAGGGCCGGCATGACCACGCCGGTGCGGTGCGGGGTGGTGCAGCCCCAGCCGTCGGTGTGGTCATCGGCGTTGTTGGTGGCCGCCACCCGCCAGCCGTAATCCAGCGAACGGAGCCACTCGTCCCAGGAAAAGACGTAGGAACTGCCCCAGCCGTTGCCCACCTCTTCCAGCTCGGCGACATCCTCCACTTCGGGGTGGTAGGCCCAGTCGTTGAAATTGATCCAGCCGGGGTGGTTGAACTGCATCACGGTCCCGGCCCCATCCAGCGCCTGAGTGCCGGTGATGGACAGCCAGTGGTAAAAGCCCTCCACGGTGACCCCCTGCTCCAGGTTGGGGGTATAGTCGCAGTAGGTGCAGCCGGGCACCTGGCTGCGGGTGGCGTGGCGCACGCTGTTGTAGACGTTGGTGTGGCCCTCGGCCCCCTGCGTGTACTCGAAGCCGCGCAGGCCGACAAAGATGCCATCCTGGGTGGCCGCCTGGGCCTGGGCCAGGATGTCGGCCCATTCGGAGTCATCAATCGCGTACGAGTGGTCGGTGATGGCCATAAAGTCCAGGCCGCAGGTCTGGGCATGGGCAAAGGCCTGCTGCGGTGTGCCGGAGCCGTCGGAGTAGGAGGTGTGGTTGTGCAGGTCGCCGTGGAAGGCAAACATCTCCGGCTCGACCTGGGTGGTGAAGGACCAGGTGCGTTGCCCTTCGGGAAGGGATAGGCCGGCCCAGTCGGTCACCCCGCCACCGACGGTCACCGTATAGCGGGCGGTGGGCAACAGCAGGCCGCGAGGGTTAAGGGTGGCCTGGTAGAGGGCCGGGTCATAGTTCACCCCATCCCACACCACCGGGCCATACGGTCCGGTCAGGGCAAAGTGGGCCGGCACAACCGTCGCCGGGTCCATCTCTTCGCTGAAGGTGATGATCACGTTGGCGTTGAGCGGCACATCGCTCTCGTCTGCATCGGGGGTGCGGGCGCCGATGGCCGGCGGCGTGGTATCCAGAGCGCCGGTGGTAAAGCTCCACACATAGTCGGCGGCCAGGGCGTTGCCTGAGGCGTCCTCGATGCCGGTGGTGAGGGTGGCGGTGTAGGGCGAAAAGGGGGAAAGGGCCGTGGCCGGGGCGAACGAAGCGGTATGGGTGGCGGCATCATAGCCCACCGCGCCCTCCACAGCCCCCCCCGCACCGGCCAGCAGAAAGGTGGCCGTGTTGACCGTGCTGGCCTTGAGGGCCTCGTCGAAGGTGGCAAAGACCGGCTTGTGAGGGTTGACGTCGGTCGCCCCGTCCGGCGGGACGGTGCCGATCACCTGCGGCGGCGTGGTGTCCAGGAGGGTCAGGTCGCTCTGCATGCGGGGCATGACCTGCCAGCCTGTGTCGCACGGGCCGACGGTGTCGTACTGGCTGCTAAAGCCGACCACGCGCAACCGGTCGCCGTTGTGGATGCCCCCCAGGCTGATGCCGGTATCGGCGTCCACATAGACCGGGACCTCGCCGCTGCCGTCATCCAGGGTGAAGGGGTTGGACGGCAGCCCGGCGACGGTGCCGGTGATGACCACCAGCCAGCCCTCGCTCTCCTCACCGATGTCGCCGGTGGCGTAAGGGAGCGGATCGGGCACGGTCCCCGGCCCGGTGTACTGGATGTTGGCCGGGGAGGGGGCGATCTCCAGCAGGCAGCGGTAGCTGGTCAGGGTACCGGTGAGGATGACCGTGTCCCCCAGCTTCATGGCGACAAAGGAGGAGGGGTAGATGTAGATGCCGGCTGTGGCATCCTGGATGGCAAATCCGGCGTTGTAGCTGCCGGCGGCCACGATCACGGTGCCGGCTACCGACACCGTCGAGCCGAGGGGCTGGTTGCGCGCCTCAGCAATGGTCATCACTTCCGGGGCAGGAAGGTGCCCGGCCCCTGCGGCGGCCGGCTGGCCGACAAAGAGCAAAAGCCCCACGAGGGCAAGGAACTGCCCCACAAGTGCCACAAGAATCCATATCGAACGTTTCATCCTGACCTCCTGAGGTTGGAAGGTGCCAGAAGGGTGCTTAAAAATATCCCCACTCACCGCAGAGAACGCAGAGAACGCGGAGGAATCATGAAAAGCTCCGGCCTCTGCGTCTCTGCGGTGCAACTGGGGACTTTCGACAATGTGAGATTTGACCTCACCCCTACCCCCTGGCCCCCTTCCCCTCTCCGCGGCGGAGAGGGGAAGGGGGTTGGGGGATGGGGTGAGGTCCGCCTTGACCGCCATTTACGTTCATTTCACATTGTCGAGGTAGCCATCAGTCGTTTTTGACGACGACAGGCAGGTAGACATGGGTCAGGGTAGGAGGAGCGGCACACTCTTCGATGGTGATCGGCGCGGTGTACCCGGCCTGCGTGCCGCAGCCATCGGTGACGACCAGGGTCACGTCAAAGGTGCCGGTCTGGACGTAGGTGTGGCTGGGGGACAGGGTGCTGGCCGTGCCACCGTCGCCAAAGGTCCACAGATAGGTGAAGGGAGCCAGCCCGCCGTCCACCAGGCCGGTGAATTGAACCGGCGCATCCACACAGGCCGTCGGCGGGGCGGTAAAGCTGACCTCCGGCGCTGAGGCGGTGGTGAACGACCAGGTGGCGGGGGCGCACAGCGGTATGCCCTCGGGCGTCGTCGCCGTGGTGGTCAGCGTGGCCGTATAGCGGCTGCCGGGCAGGAGCCAGGTCGTCGGCGTAAAGAGGGCCGTCCAGGTGGCCGGATCGTAGCCAAAGTCCACACCCACCGGCCCGGCTGGCCCGACCAGGGTGAAGGCATCTTTTACCGTTGGCGGGTCCATCTCCGTGTCGAACCGCACGGCCAAGGCCGTGTCAGCACAGACCTCGGCACCCGGCTCAGGGCTGACGGCCACGACCTGGGGGGCCAGGGCCAGGTCCCCATCAGCGCGGGGTTCCAGGACGTAGCGGCCATAGCTGTAGAACAGGATGCCCCGGATCCAGGCCAGTTCGTCGCCCAGAGTGGGGGTGTAGGTGTACCCTGCCCAGTCGTCAATGACCGCCTCCTCTCCCGAAGCGTCGGTCGCGCCCCACTCGCCATACTGGTCCGGCTCGCGGGTCACCCCGGCGCAGTTCACCTCGACCAACACCCCCTCCCACTGCTCAGAGGTGAACGACAGGCCGGGGGTGATGTCGGCAGTGGTCACCCGGTCCACGATCAAGGGGTTGCCGGAACTGAGCACCTGCTGGTAGCCGCCGACCTGGTTGCGGATATTGAGCTCGGTCATGCCGCTGTACTCGGCGACCTGGCCACCCAGCAGCACCAGGTCCCCCTCGCTCACCGGCGGGTGATCGCCGCCGTTGTAAACCAGCAGGCCGCTCCACGGGCCGCTCCCTTGCCTGATGAGATAACGGGTATTGGGCGTGCCAAAGGTGTTCGAGTCGGCAGTGACCAGACCCAGGAGGTACACATATTGGCCCAGATAGGGCGAAGGGTAGGTGCCATCGCCGCCGGGGTCGGTCGTATATTGGATGGCCGGGACCGGCCTGGGCCCTTGATTGGAACAGGCGTCGTAGTTGTTGGCCGCCAGGCTGTCGTTGGTGGCACTGATCCAGGCCTGGTTGGTGAAGGTCCAGGTCATGGGGTCGGTGCTCACCACGGCGGTCACAACGAACGAAGCAGAGTCGGTGAGGGTGCCCAGCGCCCACACCAGCGTGCCGCTGGTCGGGTGGGTGGGGGTGACGCCGCTGCTGTCGGACAGGTAGGTCACCCCCACCGGCAGCAGGTCGGTGAGGACCACGCTCTGGGCCGGCTCGCCGAGGATGTTGTAGCTGAGGGTGTAGGTGACGGTCTGGCCGGGCAGAAGCGGGTCGGGTGGGCACGACTTGGCGACGCCGATGTCGGAGCCGACGAGGGTGGTGGTCACCAGATCGGTGTTGTTGGCCGGGTTCACGTCGCCCTCGGCGGCAATCTCGACCGTGTTGGTCAGGACGGTGCCGGGCGGGAGGGTGCTGGACACCTGGACGGTGAGGGTCAGGATGCCTGTGGCATAGCCGCAGCGCGGCCCGGCGTCCCACACCAGCGGCTCGGTGCCCAGCAGGGTGAGGGTGGGCACGGCGGTGTAGCCCAGGTAGGCCACCCCCTGGGGCAGGGTATCGGTGAGGATCAGGGTCATGGCCGGCATGGGTTGGACGGCCTGGTAGGTGACGACATAGGTGATCAACCCGCCGGGCAGGACCGTCATCGGGCCGGCTTTGCTCACCACCAGATCCACCGGACCAGGGGTGTTGGTGCCGCCCAGGGTCGCCGGCAGGTCAAACCAGGTCAGGCCGCCGCCGGAGGAGAGCCAGTCGTAGCCATCGTTGGGGCCCTGGCCGTCACAGATGCGCTGGAAAGTATTGCCCTCATACTCATTGTACCAGCCGATCTGGTCCACCCGGGTGCCATCAGGCTGGAAGAGGTAGCCAACGTCCATCGAGGACAGGTCCATGGAGGCGGTCCAGTCCACCGTCTCTTCCAGCACCAGCCAGCCGCCGGGGGCCACTGCGACCGAAGTGACGATGGGGGCCACCGCATCGCCGTCGGACAGCAGCCAGTTGGTCAGGGTGATGGTCGCGGTGGTGGGGTTATAGATCTCCACTTTGTCATTGCCGGAAACGGGATAGTTGTCGAACTCGTTGAGGATCAGGGACGAACCCAAGGCCACCGGGGCGGCGTCGTTGACAGTACCCTGGGTTTCGCTTTCGTCCAGGTTCCAGTCGCGGGCATCGTCGTTGCTGTCCTGACCATTGGGCACGCGGGCCGCGCTCCAGTACTGCGGCGGGATGGGGGCAGCGCCACGGATGCCGTAGCCCACCGCATCCACCAGTTCAGAGGCAGGGTTGTAGAGCCGGATTACATCGCCGTCGTTATGCAGGTAGGCCCCGCCGGTGGAATAGACGTAGTAGCCGCCGGGTGGAAGGGCTGTCCCAGCGGGGATGGTGTAGTTCAGGCCACCGACATCCGAGGTCAAGAGCCAGTTGCTCAGGTCCACCGTCGTGGTGAGGGGGTTATAGAGTTCGATCCACTCGGTCCCCTTGGCCACGAACTCGTTGAGGACGACGTGATCGCCCTGTGCTCCCACGGCGATGGCCCAGTCGCTCATGTCGCCGTCCACGGTGACGGGGTGGTAAGCGGTGGCCCAGGCCAGCGGAGCCGCCAGCGCCAGGATGGCCAGGGCCAGGATCACAACCAACCCATGTTGTCGTCTCGTCTTTTCCCTCCTCTTTGAAAAGTTGTCCTTTCTGATCCGGGCGAACCAGAATCAAACCTTCCAGCTCTTTGTGAAAATTCCGCCTGGCCCTCCCCCCTCCCCCTGCCCCCTCCCCTCTCCCGCTCGCCCGCGGCGGCGGGCGAGGGGAGGGGGTGGGATCCCCGACGGAGGCGTCCATGCCGGTGGACGCCTGGCCGCAGGCCCCTGAGGTTCACTTGACGCCTGTGCCCCATCCCCCAGGCCCCCCTCCGTGGCCCGGGCTTAAGCCTGGGCTACCAGGGTCGCGTAATAGTACACCACCGGCACGACGAACAACAGGCTGTCAATGCGGTCGAACATGCCGCCATGGCCGGGGATGAGGGCGCTGAAATCCTTGACCCCCATCTGCCGTTTGACCATAGACTTGGCCAGGTCGCCCAGGGGAGCGGCGGTCGCCACCAGCGCGCCCAACGCCAGACCGTGGAGCCAGGGCAGGTCCACCAGCCAGCCGCTCAGCAGCGCCGTGGCAGCCACCCCGCCGATCCAGCCGCCGAGGGTGCCCTCCCACGTCTTCTTGGGGCTGAGGTAAGGGGCGAAGAGGTGCCGGCCGATGGCCTTGCCCACCAGATAGGCGGCCGTGTCGTTGATCCAGGTAGACAGGAGGGCCACCGCCAGCCAACGGGTGCCGGGGCCCAGCCCCACAGGTGCGGACAGGTCCCGCAGCAGGACAAAGTGGCTGAGGAGCCAGCCCAACCACAGGGCCGTCCCCAATGTCAGCGCCCAGCTCTGAATGGGCCGGCCCTCCGGCGGACGCAAAAGTTGCCAGGTGAGGGTGCCCATGACCGCTCCGGTCAGCACCAGGCCGGTGAGGTGCAGATGGGGGAAGCGAGCCGAGGCCAACAACGCGGCCATCACGACCGCACAGGAGGCTGGCGACGGTCGGTAGCCGGCCGGCTGCACCAGGCGGAAGAGTTCCCGGGCAGCCAGCACCGCCACCAGCCACAGGGCTGCGGCCAGCACCCACCCCCCGGCATAAACCAACCCGGCCACCAGGGGGATCAGCACCGCCGCGCTCAACAGACGGGTCCTGAACATGATCGTCTCCCCACCGGTTCAGGGCCGGCCGGTCTATCCGCCATAGTCGTCTTTGATCCCGCCGAAGCGACGATCCCGCTGGCTGAAAGCGACCAGGGCCTGATACAGTTCCTCCCGGCCAAAGTCGGGCCAGAAGGTAGGGGTGATGTAATACTCGCTATAGGCCGACTGCCACAGCATAAAGCCGCTGGTGCGCAACTCACCGCCGGTGCGGATGATCAGATCGGGGTCCGGCTGGCCGGCGGTGTACATATAGCGCGACAGGAGGGCTTCATCCACCTGGTCGGCGGCGATACCATCCCGGAGGATGCGCTGGACCGCCTGCACGATCTCGGCCCGCCCGCCATAGTCAAAAGCCACGTTGAGCACGATGCGGCTGTTGTGTTGGGTCAGCTCGATGGCCTGGCGGACCTGTTGCTGCAGCCGGGGCGGCAGCCGGTCCAGGCGGCCCAGGTGGCGCAGTTGCACCCCCTGCTTATGCAGTTCCTGCAACTCACGCCGGATCATCTCCTGCAGGATGCGCAACAACCCCTTGACCTCCGTTTCCGGGCGGGTCCAGTTCTCTGTCGAAAAGGCCCAGATGGTCAGGATTTCGATGCCGAACTCGGCGCTGGCTTCCAAAATGGGGCGGAGGTTTTCGGTCCCGGCCCGGTGGCCGGCCAGCCGGGGCAGCCCCCGTGCCCTGGCCCAGCGGCCGTTGCCGTCCATGATGATCGCCACATGGCGGGGCACGACCGTCAGTTTCTTCTCTTCCATTCCTGTCTCTTCATCCCTTCCACATGCCGGATATCAGGCCGATAGCAAAAGGGGTTGAGGCAGGCACACAGCGTCCCCTCAACCCCTTCCCCGCGGCCAGAAAGTCCCGGCCTGCACTGCAGAGGCCGCAGAGACCTTGATGATTCCTCTGCGTTCTCGGCGTGCCCGGCGGTAAAAAAGGGGGTTTTTTCATCCCTCTCCTAGATCTCCATCACCTCTTCTTCCTTGTGCCTGCCGATTTCGTCAATCCGGGCAATGAACTCGTCGGTGAGCTTTTGCACCTCATCCTTCCCGTGGAAAAAGTCATCCTCCGAGATCATCTTTTCTTTCTCAAACTCCTGGAGATCCTTGAGCGCATCGCGCCGCAGGTTGCGGATGGCCACCCGCGCTTCCTCTACCCGTCTGGCCACCACCTTGACCAGTTCCCGCCGTCGCTCTTCGGTCAGGCGGGGGACATGGAGGCGGATCAATTTGCCATCATTGACCGGGGTCAGGCCCAGGTCCGACTTGAGGATGGCCCGCTCGATGGCCGGCAGGGCGGCCGGGTCCCACGGCCGGATGACCAGCAGGCGCGGCTCCGGGACGGCGATGCCTGCCACCTGGTTGAGGGGGGTCAGCACCCCATAGTATTCCACCGGCAGCTTTTCCACCAACGCCGGTGATGCCCGTCCGGTGCGGATGCCCAGCAGGTCTTCCTGCAACACCTCGAGCGATTTTTCCATGCGCTGCCGCAGCTCGTCCAACACCTCGTCAATCATGGGCTCTCCTTCTTCCTGCTCAGAGCGGGTCTGAAAACCGCCAGGGACACGAAGGCCACAAAGAATTTATGTCAATTTCCTCTCATTTCTTTGTCCTGTGCGCCTTTGTGGTAGACTTTTCAGACAAGCTCTCAATGGCTGATGATGGTCCCCACCGGCTGGCCGGAGATCGCCTTTTGCAGCGCGTCCGGTTGCCACAGGTCCAGGACAACGATCGGCAGGTGGTTGTCCATGCACAGCGTGATGGCTGTCGAGTCGAGCACCTTGATGCCCAGGTTCAGAGCGTCAATATAGGTCAGATGATCGAAGCGCCGGGCCTGGGGGTTGAGCAGCGGGTCTTCCGCATAGACGCCGTCTACCTTGGTGGCTTTGATCAGCAGGTCGGCATCAATCTCCATAGCCCGGAGCGCCGCAGCGGTGTCGGTGGTAAAGTAGGGGTTGCCCGTGCCGGCACCCAGGATCAACACCCGACCCTTTTCCAGATGGCGGATGGCCCGCAGGCGGATGTAGGGCTCAGCCACGGCCCGCATCTCGATGGCGGTCTGCACGCGAGGCACCACTCCGATCCGTTCCAGGGCATCGGCCAGGGCCAGGGCATTGATCACGGTGGCCAGCATCCCCATATGATCGGCGGTGGAGCGTTCCATGCCATGTTCCAGGCCGATCTGCCCCCGCCAGATGTTGCCGGCCCCCAGGACAATGGCGATCTCCACCTCCAGCTCCTTGATCTGCTTGATCTTGAGCGCCACCTGAGCCGCCATGTCGGGATCAATGCCCCAACCGGTCGGGCCGGCCAACGCCTCCCCCCCCAGTTTGAGTAGAACGCGCCGGTAGCTGCTCACCCCCATCGCTGCCTCCTGGCCTGCAGGAAAGTCGGTGGCCGATCAGCCACCGACTTCGAACCGGACAAAGCGCCGCACGACGATATTTTCCCCCAACAGCGCATTTCTTTGCTGGACCAACTCGGCCACCGTGATCGAAGGGTCCTTGATGAAGGGTTGCTCCAGCAAACAGACCTCTTCCTGAAACTTGCGGTAGCTGTCCTTTTTCTGCTCCAAAAGATCGGCGGGGATGTCAGCCGGCGAAGGATAGCGACCACAATCGGCGTCGTTTTCGTGGAGCCAGGCGGCGAACGCCCCGGCCGGCAGATCGGCTGTTGACAGGTACAACGGCCTGGCTGCCACCACCTGCATGGCCAGGTCATGGGCCAGTTCCTGGAACTGGTCGGTGCGGGCTACAAAATCGGTTTCACAGTTCACCTCGACCAGGGCCCCCACCCGGCTTCCGGCGTGGATATAATGGCCGATGAGACCTTCTTTGGCCTCGCGCGCGGCCCGTTTGGCCGCGGCCACCATCCCCTTTTCCCGAAGATAGGCCACGGCCCGGTCGAAATCGCCGTCGTGGAGCTCCAGGGCCTGTTTGCAGTCCAGCACGCCGGCCCCGGTCGCCTGCCGCAGCTCCTTCACCATTTGAGCGGTAATGTCTGCCACGTTGCTACCCTCTTATTCTTCGAACTCGTCCAGGTCTTCGTCAAATTCCTCTTCCTCTTCGACCTCAAAGGTCTTGCCCCGCAGCTTGGCCAGGGTCGCGGCCCCCAGGTACTTTTCATCCTCCTCCACCTCTTCGTCGGCCCTCAACGTCTGGCGGACCTGCAACCCTTCTTTGGCTGCTTCGGCGATGTAGCTGACAATCAGCTTGATGGCGCGGATCGCATCGTCGTTCGAGGGGATGATGTGGGTGACCGGGTCGGGATCGCAGTTGGTGTCCACCATGGCCATGACCGGGATGTTGAGGATGTTGCCCTCTTTGACGGCGATCGCCTCACGGCGGACATCCACCACAAAGAGCAGGCTGGGGAGGCGGGTCATGCTCTTCAGGCCACCCAGCCGCTGGTTCAGCTTGATGATCAACTGCTCCAGCTTCAGGGCCTCCTTCTTGGGCAGGCGGCTAAAATCGCCTGTTTCCCGCCGTTGTTCCAGTTCCAACAGGTAGCCGATCCGTTGTCGGATCGTCTGCCAGTTGGTGAGGGTGCCGCCCAGCCAGCGTTGGTTGACGTAGGGCATCCCACAGCTTTGAGCCGCCAGGGCGATGCTCTCCTGGGCCTGCTTTTTGGTGCCCACGAAGATCATAGTCCCCCCTCCGGCGACGGTATCCCGCACCAGGTTGTAGGCCTGTTCCAGACGGACAATGGTTTGCTGCAGGTCAAGGATGTGAATGCCGTTCCGTTCGGTAAAGATGAACGGCTTCATCTTGGGGTTCCACCGCTGGGTACGGTGACCAAAGTGCACTCCCGCTTCCAGGAGCGCTTTCATGGTAATTTTCGACACGTTTCCTCCTATTTGTGTTTTTTCATCCACCCCCTTCATCCCGGCCGGGAACCGGTGCCCGACTCTCACCGGCACACCCCACCCGGTCTGAGGGTGTGTGAGATGGCATTCAGGCCGACCTCACCCCATCCCCCAACCCCCTTCCCCTCCCGAATTCGGAATTCCGAATTCGGAATTCGGAGGAGGGGAAGGGGCCAGGGGTAGGGGTGAGGTCGAATTGAACATTGTCAGATCAAGTATAGCACAGACCCTGCCGATCGGCAAATGAAGCCCAGGCTCAAGCCTGCGCTGCTGATGGCAGGGAGTAGGCCCTGTGGTCCCCATTGGCATCAAGTTAAGGCGCGGGCGATTGGAAATCGCACCCGTAGGGGCAGAGCGGCGCTCTGCCCCTGGCCGTCCGCCTGCGCGGACGGCGGCATCCACGCAGGTGGATGCCTGGCCGCAGGCCCCTGAGGTGCGACTTGAGTCGCTTAGCTTGATGCGTATGGGGAGTAGGCCCTGTGGTCCCCTGGCAGCCGCAGATTTCATCCCTGGGGGGCATTGAATTCGTGCGGGAGATCGGATATAGTGGAATTGACCGGGGGTGCCATCGGCGTCACGATGCAGGTGCCGGGCACTCCGGGATCGTGGAGTTACGAGCTATGGCGGTGGATGGAGCTTCTCCGAAATCGGGAGAGGAGATTGCCGGGCAACTGGCCCGCTGGTGGCAGGAAACAGAGGCCGCCATCCGGCGTGGACAGTCAGCACGGGCCAGGCGCTTTCTGCGCTGGATCCTGGCCGTCTGTCCTGAGGAAGAAGAAGCCTGGCTGTGGCTGGCCCGCCTGGCGACCGACCCCGGCGAGCGGGTGGACTCCCTGCGGCAGGTTTACGCCCTCCACCCTGATAGCCGGCGGGTGGTGGCTGCCCTGCGGGAAGCACGCGCTCTGCAACTCAAGTCGGCGGTGGGAGAGCTGCCCCGCCGGACCGTCCTGCTGCGCTGCCTGCCCGATCAGCGGTGTTCCGGGCCCCAGAAGGCCCCCGCCCGGACCGAAGGCAACGGACGCCGCCACTCCTGACCCACCCCGCTCAAAACCACCTCCCTGTCCCCCGCCTGACTCCTGGCTTTCTTTTCTTGACAGCCAACGCGCTTCGTGGTATGATGTGGGCAGAGGGCTGTTAGCACTCAAACAGCTAGAGTGCTAACAGCCTGTCCAGATACGCCACGGCCTGAACCGTAGTCAGGGAAGGGATGAGCGAGTTAACGGCGCGCCAACAATTGATCCTGGGCCTGGTGGTCCGGGAATATATTGCCACCGCCCAGCCGGTCGGCTCCAGGACCATCGAGGGGTATGGCCTGGGGGTCAGCTCGGCGACCATTCGCCATGAGATGGCCCTGCTGGAAGAGCAGGGCTACCTGACCCACCCCCACACCTCGGCCGGGCGCGTACCCACCGAGCAGGGCTATCGCTATTTTGTCGAGCGCCTGATGAGCGAGTCGCAGTTGCCCCTGGAGGAGCAGCGAACCATCCGCCACCAGTTCCACCAGGTGGGCGTGGACCTGGAGCAGTGGATGCGGCTGGCCGCCTCGGTGCTGGCCCGCACGGCCCAGTCGGCGGCGGTGGTCACCAGCCCCCGCACCGACCAGAGCTACCTCCGCCATGTAGACCTGATCTCGATCCACGAGACGATGGCTCTGTTGATCGTCGTGCTGGAAGGGGGGGTTGTCCGCCAACGGATGGTCGCCCTGGAGGAACCGCTGAGCCAGGACACCCTCACCCAGATAGCCAACCGCCTGAACGACCTGTGCATCGGCGCTTCGGCCTGGCGCGTGGCGGCCAGTCGCTACCAGGTGGGCGCCTTCGAACAACAGATCCTGGACATGGTGGCGGAGATCATGAAACGGGTGGACGACCAGGCCGCCCTGGACCTTTACCGCGATGGGCTGATCAACATCCTGCACCAGCCTGAATTCAGCGGGCCGGAAAGCGCCCGCCAGGTGATCCGCGTGTTGGAGGATAAAACCCTGCTGGAAAAGCTGCTGACCGAAATGCTGGCGGTCGGCGGTGTACAGGTCATCATCGGCGGCGAAGGGCGTTGGGAGGAGTTGAGAGAGTGCAGCCTGGTGGTCTCGCCCTATGGCGTGACCGGGGCGACCGGGGCACTGGGCGTGATGGGACCCATGCGCATGCCCTACAACCGCGCCATCTCGACAGTACGCTACGTGGCCGGGCTGTTGAGCGATCTGTTCCGCGAGCTATATGGCGGGGCCGGTGAGCCATGACCAATCGTCAATCGTGAGGAGCGGAAACATGACAGACGAACAGAACCGCCTGATGGAGGAGGTTGTCGAATCTCAGCCGGAGCTTCCTGAGGAGGTGCCGGAGGAGGCAGCGGCACCGGCCGGGGAAGTGGATGAACTGACGGCGTTAAAACAACAGTTGGAAGAAACAAAAGCCAGAGAAGCGGAATATCTGGATGGCTGGCGGCGGGCCAGAGCCGAACTGGCCAACGCCCGCAAGAGGTTCGAGCGGGAGCAGGAGCAAGCCTATGCCAACGCCAAAGCCTACGTGCTGGCCCGCCTGCTGCCGATCGTGGATGACCTGGAACGGGCTTTTGCGACCCTGCCCCCCAACCTGTCGGGCCTGACCTGGATCGGGGGGGTGCTCTTGATCCAGCGCAAGCTGCAAATGCTGCTGGAACAGGAAGGGGTGACGCCGATCGAAGCGGAAGGTCAACCCTTTGATCCCCTCCTGCACCAGGCGATCACCCACGAACCTTCAGACACTGTGCCGGAGGGCCATATCATCAGCGAGTTGCAACAGGGCTACCGCCTGGGCGATCAGGTGTTGCGCCCCAGCATGGTCCGCGTCTCGTCCGGGCCTCCCCCTGCACCCGAAGGTGAGGCAAACCCACTATCGAATCTCTAATCTCGAATCTCGAATCTCGAATCTCTGATTGGGAAGGAGACGAAATCATGGCGCGAATTGTCGGCATTGACCTGGGTACAACCAACTCGGTGTGCGCCGTCATGGAGGGCGGCGAACCGACGATCATCCCCAGTTCAGAGGGGGGACGGCTGTTCCCCTCCGTCGTGGCGGTGAACCCCAAAACAGGGGAGCGGATGGTGGGACAGGTGGCCCGCCGCCAGGCCATCACCAATCCTGACAACACCATCTTTTCCATCAAGCGGCTGATGGGCCGCAAATATCACGATCCGGAGGTGGTCAAGGCGCGGCGGGTGCTGCCCTACAAGATCCTGGAACAACCCAACGGCGATGCCTGGGTGGAGATGGGAGGCAAGATCTATTCGCCGCCCGAAATCTCGGCCATGATCCTGCAAAAGATCAAACAGGATGCCGAGGCCTACCTGGGCGAACCGGTGGTCGAGGCGGTCATTACCGTGCCGGCCTACTTTAACGACAGCCAGCGCCAGGCCACCAAGGACGCGGGCAAAATCGCCGGCCTGAACGTGTTGCGCATCATCAATGAACCGACCGCCTCGGCCCTGGCCTACGGGCTGGGCAAGAAGGTGGACCAAAAGATCGCCGTCTATGATCTGGGCGGTGGCACCTTCGACATCAGCATCCTGGACGTGGGCGACGAGGTGTTCGAAGTGCTCTCGACCAACGGCGATACCTTCCTGGGCGGCGACGACTTTGACCAGCGGATCATCAACTGGGTGGCCGACGAGTTCAGAAAGGAACAGGGCATTGACCTGCGACAGGACCGCATGGCCCTGCAACGGCTGAAGGAAGCGGCGGAAAAGGCCAAGATCGAGCTGTCCTCGGTGCTGGAAACCGAGATCAACCTGCCGTTCATCACCGCCGACGCCAGCGGCCCCAAGCACCTGCAGATGAAACTCACCCGGGCCAAACTGGAGCAGTTGGTGGACGATCTGATCCAGAAGACCATCGGCCCCTGCCAGCAGGCGTTGAAAGATGCCAAGATGGTGCAGGCCGATATTGATGAGGTGATCCTGGTGGGCGGTATGACCCGCATGCCGGCTGTTCAGGAGGCGGTGCGCCGCTTCTTTGGCAAGGAGCCGCACAAGGGCGTCAACCCCGATGAGGTGGTGGCCCTGGGCGCGGCCATCCAGGCCGGCGTGCTGAAGGGAGAGGTGAAGGATGTGTTGCTGCTGGACGTGACCCCGCTGACCCTGAGCATCGAGACCCTGGGCGGGGTGGCCACGCCCCTCATTGAGCGCAACACCACCATCCCCACCAAAAAGAGTCAGATCTTTTCCACCGCCAGCGACGGCCAGACGCAGGTGGAAATCCACGTGGTGCAGGGCGAGCGCCCTATGGCCGCCGACAACAAAACGCTGGGCCGCTTTATCCTGGACGGCATCCCGCCCGCGCCCCGGGGCATCCCCCAGATCGAGGTGACGTTCGACATTGACGCCGACGGCATCCTCCACGTTTCGGCCGAGGACAAGGCCACCGGCCGTGCCCAGTCCATCACCATCACCGCCTCCAGCGGGCTGAGCAAGGAGGAGGTGGAACGGATGGTCAGGGAGGCCGAGCGCCATCGCCAGGAAGACCAGAAACGACGCGAGGAGGTCGAAACGCGCAACAACGCCGACTCGCTCATCTACCAGGCCGAGAAGCTGCTGCGCGAGCAGGGGGATAAGGTGCCGACCCATCTCAAGAGCGAAGTCGAGGGCAAGATCGCCGCCTGCCGTTCGGCCCTCCAGGGCCAGGATGTGGCCTATCTTCGCCGTACCATGCAGGAGCTGTCCGAATCGCTGCAAAGGGTTGGCGCAACGATGTACCAGCAACCCGGCTCTCCGCCCCCCGGCAGCGGAGGCTACGGTCCACCCCCTGGCGGCGATGAGGATGTAGTCGAAGGGGAGTATACACAGGCCTAGGACCTCACCCCATCCCCCAACCCGGCCGGGGGCCAGGGGGTAGGGGCCTATGCGTCAACTTAAGCAGGGTGAGGTCGAATCGAACAGGGACAAGATGAGCGCCAAGCGAGATTATTACACCGTCCTGGGGGTTGACCGGCAGGCGACGGAGGAGGAGATCAAGAAGGCATTCCGTCGCCTGGCCCGTCAGTACCACCCCGACGTGAACAAGAGCCCCGACGCCGAGGCTCGCTTCAAGGAGATCAACGAAGCCTACGAAGTCCTCTCGGACCGGGAAAAGCGGGCCATGTACGACCGCTTTGGCCATGCCGGACCCCAGGCCGGTTTTGGAGGCTTTGGCGACTTTGGCTTCGAGGACCTGTTCGAGAGCTTTTTCGGCGGGATGAGGGCCGGCACGGCCGCCCGTCAGGGACCCGCCCGGGGTGCAGACCTGCGCTATGACCTGACGATCGAGTTTGCAGAAGCGATCTTTGGCTGCGAAAAAGAGATCGTCGTTCCCCGCCATGAAACCTGTCCCCAGTGTCAGGGCAGCGGAGCCGAACCGGGCACCCAGCCGATCCGCTGCCCCCAGTGCAACGGCACCGGCGAGGTGCGCCGCCAGCAACAGACCTTCCTGGGCTCCTTCATCCAGGTGACCACCTGCCCCCGCTGCCATGGTGAGCGGGAGATCGTCACCACCCCCTGCACCCAATGCCGGGGCCAGAAGGTGGTCCAGGTGGAACGACCCATCCTGGTCAAAATCCCGGCCGGGGTGGATGAGAATACCCGCATCCGACTGGCCGGCGAGGGGGAGCCGGGGACACGCGGGGGCCCGCCCGGCAATCTGTACGTCGTGGTCCATGTCAAGCCCCATCCCTACTTTCACCGTCAGGAGAACGACATCATCATGGAGCTGGGCATCAACATTGCCCAGGCCGCCCTCGGCGACCGGATCCTCGTCCCCACCCTCGACGGCGACGAAGAACTGACCATCCCGCCCGGCACCCAGACCGGCGAGCTGTTTCGCCTGCGGGGCAAGGGGGTGCCCTATCTGCGCCGCAACGGCCGTGGCGACCAGTTGGTCGTGGTCCGCGTCCTGACCCCGACCCGATTAACGCCAAAACAGAAAGAACTGCTGCGGGAGCTGGGCAAGACCCTGGGCAAAGAGGTCATCCAGGAGCCGGAGAAGAACTTTTTTGACCGGGTCAAGGAAGCGTTTGGCGCGTGAGGCATCAGTAAGGCAACTGCTCGCAGTTGCCCGACACCCGGATGCTGCCAACGGGGGAATCGAGGTTGAACTGGCTTGAAATCAGCGTCGAAACCGACGGCGAAGCAGCCGAAGCCGTGGCCCAACTGTTTGGACAGCATGGCCAGGGCGGAGTAGCGGTCGAGGTCCCCGCCGACTGCCTGGAGCATGAGCTGCCGGCACTGCCCCCACCCACCAGGGTGATCGTCAAGACCTATCTGCCCCTGGATGGCGCTGCCGACCAGGTGCGGCAGCGGTTGGAGGAGGGGCTATGGCACCTGCGGCAACTCTACCCCATCCCCGAACCGGTCGTCCGCTCGCTTCGAGAGGAGGATTGGGCCGAAGCCTGGAAGCGGCACTACCACCGCCAACGGATCGGGCAACGCACCGTCATCGTCCCGGCCTGGGAAGAGTATGCCCCGCTCCCCGGCGAAGTGGTCCTCCGCCTGGAGCCGGGGATGGCCTTTGGCACAGGGCTCCATCCCACCACCCGCCTTTGCCTTCAGGCGTTGGAGACGCACCTGGTGCCGGGTTGCACCGTGCTGGACGTGGGGACCGGCTCAGGGGTGCTGGCCATTGCGGCTGCCAGACAGGGCGCGCAGGCCGTGCTGGCCCTGGATGCCGACCCTCTGGCCGTCGCCGTAGCCAGAGAAAATGTAGCCCGCAACGACGTGGCGGCCATCGTCACCGTGCGGCACGGCTCGCTGCCCGGTGGGGAAGCTGTGCCCCTGCACTTTGTGGCCCAGGGACCGTTGGACCTGCTGGCTGTCGGCCAGTTCGACCTGATCCTGGTCAACATCCTGGCCCCGGTGATCGCCGGCATGGCCCCGGCTCTGGCGGCCCGGCTGGCGCCCGGTGGGCGGCTGATCGCCGCCGGGTTGATTGATAGCCAGGAAGCGGAAGTGACCCAGGCGTTTCAGGCTCACGGCTTGCAGGTCATCGAGCGGGCCCAGGAGAACGATTGGGTGCTGCTGGTGGCCCAAGGAGGCGGGCAGTGACGCACCGTTTTTTTATTCCATCCGATTGGATTCAGGGCAACTCGGTGACCATCACCGGCCCGCAGGCCCATCAGATGGCCCGTGTGTTGCGCCTGCGCCCCGGCCAGGAGGTGATCATACTCGACAACTCGGGCTGGGAGATCGAAGTGCGGCTGGTGACCGTGGAGCGACAGGCCGTGACCGGTGAGGTGCTGCACCGGCGGCTGGCCGGCGGCGAACCCCGGACCAAGATCAGCCTCTACCAGGGGGTGCTCAAGAGCAGCCACTTTGAGTTTGTCCTGCAAAAGGGCACCGAGCTGGGGGTGGTCGAGTTCATACCGCTGATCGCCGAGCGGTGTGTGGTCTCGGACCTGACGGCGGTGGAGAACAAGCGCCCCCGCTGGGAGCGGATCATTCAGGAGGCGGCGGAGCAGGCCCGTCGGGGGCGAAAGCCGGTGCTGCGGTCGGCGGTGCTCTTTCCCCAGGCATGCGAACGGGCCAGGCAGGCCGGCGGACTGGCGCTGATCCCGTGGGAGGAGGAAGGGCGGGCCAATCTGCGCGACCTGCTGCGCACCCCACCGCCGGGCCATCAACGGCGTTGGCCGCCGTTCACCATCCACCTGTTCATCGGGCCCGAAGGGGGCTTTACCCGCGATGAAGTGGCCCTGGCCCGACAGTATGGCCTGGCCCCGCTGACGCTGGGACGGCGCATCCTCCGCGCCGAGACGGCCGGGTTGGCCACGGCCGCGGCCGTCCTCTATGAGCTGGGCGACCTGGGGTGACACTCCAGCCTTGGGAGCCTCTCCTTCCACCTGCCGATCCCGCCCGTTGAGGAGTCTGCCCCATGATGTCATTGCGTCGCACGGCAGCCATGGTGCGCAAGGAGATGCTGCACATCAGCCGCGATCCGCGCCACCTCTTTCTGGTCACCCTCTCACCGGCTTTCCTGCTTTTTCTGCTCTCCTACATCTTTTCCTTTGAAGTGCACCAGCTCAACCTGGCGGTGCTGGACCTGGACCGCAGCCCCCTGTCCCGCCGCTATCTGGCCAGCCTGACCGCCGACCGGGAGTTGAGGCTGACCCATGCCGTGGACCGGTATGAAGCCATCTTCCCCCTGCTGGTGGACGGCCAGGCCGACGGGGCGCTGATCATCCCGCCCGGCTTTGCCGAGGCCGTCCAGCGCGGCCAGCCGGCCCAGGTCCAGGCTGTGGTGGATGGCACCGACCCTTTTGCCGCCAGCCAGGCCCTCGCCGCCCTGAGCAGCCGGTCGGGGATGTTTGTAGCCGGCACGGCCGGCCAACCGGTCGGGAGCAAACCGATAGAGGTGCGCAGCCAGGTGTGGTACAACGCCGGCCTGGAATCGCTGTTGAGCATGGTGCCGGGCCTGCTGGCCATTGTGCTCGTCATGCCCACCCTGGCTCTGGCTCTGGCCTTGACCCGCGAGAAGGAGAGCGGTACCCTGGAGGGGCTGATGGTCACCCCGATATCGGGGCCGGAATATATCGCCGGCAAGCTGCTGGCCTATCTCGGCACCGGCCTGATAAGCACCATCCTGGCCTCGCTGGCGGCCGTGCTGTGGTTCCGGGTACCCTTTCGCGGCAGCTTCCCGCTCTATCTGCTGCTGGCCGGAATCTATTTCCTGGCCTGTATGGGGGTGACGGTGCTCATCGGCAGCTTTGTCAGGAGCCAACAGACGGCCATGTTCGCCGTCCTCCTGATCTTTATCGTCCCCAGCTTTTTCCTGGCCGGACTGATCAACCCGGTGAGCGCCGAATCGTTGCCCTCCCTGCTCAGCTCCTATGCTCTGCCCAGCACCCATTTTGTCCAGATCAGCCGCGTCCTGTTCCTGAAAGGGTTGGGGCTGGCTGCTGTGGCCCGGCCGGCCCTCATTCTGGCAGGCATGGGGCTTGGGGCGCTGGCCATCAGCCTGTGCCTGTTCAGGAAAAAGGTGGCCTGATGCTGGTCCGCATCGGCACGCTGATTGTCAAGGAGCTGACCCAGTTCAGGCGTGACTGGCTGCTGGCCCTGTTCATTCTGCTGGCCCCGGCCCTGCAGCTCCTCTTGCTGGCCCAGGCCATCGAGCGGGGCATCCACGAGCAACCTCTGGCCGTCCTCGACCTGGATCGCAGCCGCCTGAGCCGGCAACTGGTCCTCAGTCTGGACAACACCAGGGAACTGCGCCTGCGTTTCTACGCCGGGAGCATGGACCAGGTGCGCTCCCTGCTGGATGGAGGGCAGGTGCGGCTGGCGGTGGTCATCCCCGCCGGCTTTGCCCGGTCGCCGCAGCCGATCCAGGTCATTGCCGATGGCACCAACACTGTCGCCGCCGCGATCACCCTGAGTGCGGTCAGTGGGGTGGTGAACCGCCTGGCTTCCGACCTGGCGGCGGGCTATGGGCTGGTGGTGCCAGAGTTGATAGACTTTCGCACCGACCTGCGCTTTAACCCGACCATGAATTTCCGCGACTTTTCCATCCCGGCGCAACTGGGCTTTATCACCTACCAGGTCACGCTGGCGGTGGCTTCGCTGGGGCTGGCCCGCGAGCGCGAACTGGGCACCCTGGAGCAGTTGATGGTCACGCCGCTGCGCCGCATCGAGCTGGCGTTGGGCAAGGGCATCCCGGCCATGGCCGTCGGTGCGCTGAATTTCGCTGTCATGTGGCTGATCAGCCTGGCCCTGTTCCGGGTGCCGATGCACGGCTCACCGCTGCTGCTGGCTGCCCTGACCCTGTTGTTCATCACCGCCGAGGTCCACTGGGGCCTGCTCATCTCGGCCATCTCCCGCACCCAGCAGCAGGCGATCCTGTTCGTCTTTATCCAGGCCATGGTGGACATCGCCCTCTCCGGCTTTATCGTGCAGGTGAGAAACATGCCCCCCCTTTTGCAGGCCCTGTCCCGCTTTGTGCCGCTGCAGCATTACCTGGTCATGATCCGCAGCATCATGCTCAAAGGAGCCGGGTGGGAGGAACTGAGGCCGCAGGCGGCAGCGTTAGCCGCCCTCAGCCTGGCGGCGGCGCTGCTGGCCCTGCGCACCGTGGCCCGGCGGGTGGAATAGCACTCGACCGGTGATGAACACCACGAAGGACGCTATGGTTGTTCCCCCACCGCCCAACCCCGCGCCCGCTCCACAGCCCGCTGCCAGCCGGCGTAGAGGGCATCTCGCTGTTGGGCGGGCATGGCGGGGATGAACTCGGCTTCGGCCCGCCACTGGGTGGCGATCTCATCCAGCCCCGACCAGTAGCCCACAGCCAGCCCGGCCAGGTAGGCCGCCCCCAGGGCGGTCGTTTCGGTGATGGCCGGGCGCTGCACCGTCACCCCCAGCAGGTCGGCCTGAAGCTGGAGCAGCAGGTCGTTGGCCGCCGCACCGCCATCGGCCCGCAGAGCCTGGAGGCGGATGCCGGAATCGGCAGCCATCGCCTCCAGCAGGTCGCGGCTCTGATAGCAGATGGCCTCCAGCGCCGCCCGGACCAGGTGCCGCCGGTCGGTGCCGCGCGTCAGGCCGACGATGGTCCCCCGGGCGTAGGCATCCCAGTAGGGCGCCCCCAATCCGACAAAGGCCGGGACGAAATAGACGCCGCCGCTATCGGCCACATCTCCGGCCAGGGCCTGGCTCTCGGCAGCATGGGTGATGATCCCCAGGCCATCGCGCAGCCACTGGATGGCTGCCCCGGCGATAAATACGCTCCCCTCCAGGGCATAGGTCACGGCATCCCCATCGGCCAGTTGCCAGGCCACCGTTGTCAGCAGGCCGCACTGGGAGGCCACTGCCTGCCGGCCGGTGTTGAGCAGCAGGAAACAGCCGGTGCCATAGGTGTTTTTGGCCTGTCCCGGCGCAAAACAGGTCTGACCAAAGAGGGCTGCCTGCTGGTCACCGGCCGCCCCGGCGATGGGTACGGCTGCCCCCAGCAGGCCGGCGTCGGCCAGGCCATAGAACTGCGACGAGGGCCGCACCTGGGGCAGCATGGCCCTGGGGATGCGCAGTTCGGCCAGGATCTCCTCATCCCAGTCAAGAGTATGGATGTTGTAGAGCATCGTCCGCGAGGCGTTGCTCACGTCGGTGATGTGCAGCCGTCCCCCGCTCAGACGCCAGATGAGGAAGGTGTCAACGGTGCCAAAGAGGGCCTGTCCCCGCCCGGCCTTCTGCCGCAGGCCGGGCACATGCTCCAACAGCCAGGCCAGCTTGGTGCCCGAAAAATAGGCATCCACCACCAGCCCGGTCCTGGCACGGATGGGGTCAGCCCACCCGTCGGCGCGCAACCGGTCGCACAGGGGGGCCGTGCGCCGGCATTGCCAGACGATGGCGTTGGACAACGGTTTGCCCGTTTCGCGATCCCAGACCAGGGTCGTCTCCCGCTGGTTGGTGAGGCCGATGGCCGCCACCTGCGAGGCCTCAACACCGGCCCTGGCCAGAGCCTGTCGGGCGGTGTTCAACTGTGTGTTCCAGATCGCCTCCGGGTCGTGCTCAACCCAACCCGGCTGCGGATAGATCTGAAGAAACTCCTCCTGGGCCGCGCCCGCGATCCGACCGGCGCGGTCAAACAGGATCGCCCTGGAACTGGTGGTCCCCTGGTCCAGGGCCAGAACATACTCGGTCATCTCGCTCCTCTCTCCTGACCCATTTTTCGTTTTACGTTTTACTCTTTACCTTTTACCCCTCGCGCCACCGGCAGGGTAAAGTAGAACGTGCTCCCCCGCCCCTTCTGGCTCTCCACCCAGATCCGTCCGCCGTGTGCCTCGATGGCCAGCTTGCAAAAATGCAGGCCGATGCCCATCCCCTTGCGCCGGGACTCCTGGGTCCCGTCGCCGCGACGAAACTTGTCAAAGATCGTTTCGCGGGCGCTTTCGGCGATCCCCTGGCCGGTGTCGGCCACCGAACAGAGGATGCCCGACCCCGCCGGATCGCCGGCCCGCACCGCCTGGATGGTGATCCGCCCCCCAGGCGGAGTGTACTTGAAGGCATTGTCCAGCAGGTTGGTGAACACCCGGCCGATCACCTCGGCATCTATCAGCGCCGGAGGCAGGTCCGCCGCCAGATTCGCTTCCAGGTTCAACCCCATCGCTGTGGCCATGGGCCGGTACTCGTCCATCACCGGCAAGATGACCTGTGACAGCGACACCTCCTGGAGGTTGATCGGGATGTTGCGGTCTTCCAGACGCCGGATCCAGAGCACCGATTCAATCCGGGTGTACAGATTGCGCCCACCGTCCAGGGCGATGCGCAGCAGTTCCCGGGTCATGGCCGGATCCATCCATTCCTCTTCCTGGAGCATTTCCAGGCTGCTGATCAGGGCCGCCAGCGGTCCTTGCAGGTTGTGGATCATCATGCTGGTCAGGTCCTGGCGGAATTGCTCCAGCTCCTGCTGATGCGTCACGTCGCGCAGCATGGCGATCCGGCCCAGCACCTCTCCTGTCGCGCTGAGCACCGGCGAGGCAGTCCCCTCCACATATCGCCGCTGACCGTCCATCTGAAAGCTGAAGGAGAGGTTGACCACCATCGTGGGCTGTTCCTGCACCCCGTTGATCGTCTGCGCCAGATGGTCGAGATTCAGATCGCTGATCTG
>Ga0209162_1000919_pt1 | contig 30604 bp, 19 predicted proteins | sample YNPNPMetaG_FD_187121 | JGI IMG/M metagenome (GOLD analysis project Ga0209162, IMG submission 187121) | Anoxygenic and chlorotrophic microbial mat microbial communities from Yellowstone National Park, USA - YNP NP MetaG (SPAdes) (version 2) ...
CGCGTAAGACGGCAACGCAGTAAGTCGCGCCTGCAACCGCCGCAGCCTTGGGTGCTGCAGCCGTCAACTCTCCTTTTCGCCCGCGACGGCCCGAACACAGGAGAACGGCAGTTATGTAGCCAGACGCTTCGATCCCCTCCTCCCCGGCAACCCCGGACCGGCCGGAGCAAAGACGGCCACGCACTCGCCCCGCGACACCGGTCGAGCCGCCCTGCGCGCTGACCTTGGACCGGGCACAGCACGCCGGCGCGGCGGACAGCGCGAGCGCCGACCGGTCCATTCCCGGATCCGTCCCGGACAGTCGGTCCACTCAGCCCACGAGCAGCGCCGTTGCCCACGTGCTCGGGTCGATGTACCAGTTCAGGTCATCGCCTACCGTCAAATACTGTTGGCCGTGGTCCTGATCCTCGAGCATGTAGTACAGGCCGATGCGTCGGTGCTCAGCCGGATCGAAACCCGCCAGGCACTCGGCCGGGATGTGGGCCTCGAGTGAGTAACCGCCCGCGGTAACCCGGGCCGCGATCGGAATCCGATCCGGCGGCACGAGCGGGGCGTTCTCTCTCGCACGGTGGATCCTCGCCGAGCCCGCAATCGCCCGTCGTCCGTCCCGGCCGCCGCCACAGGGCAATAGCCAGAACTGCTGGCAGAAGCCGCTGGCCCGGCGGATGTCGCGCGTGTCCCGCATATCGGTGCACAGCCGCAGATTGTCACCCTCCCAGAACGCCTTCGGATCGCACCGCAGCGGACGGGCCTTGCCGGCAACGCGGCATGCCACGTAGAGCCCGTGCTCATCCCATGCCGCGTACACTGGGGCAAACGGCTCCTGGCCGTCGAGGCGGCACGTTGCCGGGAGAAGGTACTCCTCAGGCCAATCGTCCAGATCGCCGTCCAGCGTCGGGGGCCTCTCCCGCCGACGAAGCGGAATCTCGAAACGCAGAAGCTGGCGATTCGGAATGAGCGGTGTCACGCCTCGACCTCCGCCATCGACTCCGGCTCGACCTGGCCTCCGCAGGCCGCCCGGATCAGGTCCCGGAACTGCTCACGATCGATTTCGCTCATTCGCCGGACCCAGAAGCTCACGGCTACCTGATCTCTGCCGCGCCGGGTTATCTTCGGCGACACGCCAAGCCGGTCGATGCGTGCCGGCGTGACCGTCCCGGCCGGACAGAGGATGCCGAAAGCCAGCCCCTGTGCATGCGTGGTCCCGATGCGGATACGCGGGGGGCCGGCCCCGGGCCCCGTGAGCCGGACCGAGGCCTTCCCACTCCAGTCCACCTTCAAGCCCGGTACGAGCTTGCCGACGAACCCGATCAGCTCCACCAGGGTCGCGGGCTGCCACTGCTTGACCTTTTGCGGAGAAATAGCCTGCTGCGACAGATGCCATGTCTTCCCGTCGTAGCGCCAGGGCTGGACCTCCTCGCGCGCCCGGGCCGCCGCGCGGGCCACCCGCAGATAGGCGGCCACGGCCGTGCGGATCACGGCCCGCGTGCCCGGCGTATCGATCTCGTCACGATCGTGCACCTGCATACGAATGATGTCCCACTGCCGATCGGGCCGGTGGAGGTGGAGCCGGGACCACTGCCCGTAGATGGGCAGGTCCGTCCGCTCGTCGAGCGTCTTGAGCCGCACCTGGGCACGCAGCTCCGAAGACCGGAACGTACCGGCCGGCACTCGGATGGCTACGTCGAGCAGCCAGGTCCCACCGGTCAGCGCGTGGAAGAACCACGGAACGGCGGAGGTCTTCGCGCGAATCTCGACCCGCGCGCGATCGGCCCAGTCGGTCTCGGCGAACTCGCCCCGGCCCGCGGCCTGGATCTGCTCCACAAGCCATAGCAGCGCCTCGCCCTCCCACCGGATCGCCTCCCCGTTGCGACCGACGCGATCGCGGGTGTGCCACGCGCGACCGTCCCGTTTCCACGGCAGGTCGGCGTCGGAGGCCACGTCCGCCAGCCTGAGAGGCCGGTCCAGCAGCAGCGCCTCCTCGGCGGCCTTGCGCGCATCCGTCACCGGCCGCGGCTCATGCGGCCCCTTCGCCAGCACGCCGGCCAGCAGTCGGCCGGTCGCCGAGCGGCGGTTGGCCGCCACCTTTTCAGGCGGTCCCTGCGCGACGATCTCGCCGCCGTCGTCGCCGGCGCCCGGCCCGAGATCGATGACCCAGTCCGCGGTCTTGACCACATCCAGGTTGTGCTCGATGCAGACGACCGTGTTGCCGAGGTCCACCAGGCGGTGGAGCACCGCCAGGAGCTTCCGGAGGTCCTCGAAGTGCAGCCCCGTCGTGGGCTCATCCAGGATGTACAGCGTCTGCCCGGTGGATGGACGGCCCAGCTCCGCGGCCAGCTTCACCCTCTGGGCTTCGCCGCCCGAGAGCGTGTGGGCCGGCTGACCGAGCTGGACGTAATCCAGCCCGACGTCGGAGAGCGTCTGGAGCAGTCGCTTGAGCTTGGGAATGCCGTCGAAGTGCTCGAGGGCCTCGCGGACCCGCATGTTCAGCACGTCGTTGATGTTCTTGCCCCGGTAGCGAACCTCGAGGGTCTCGCGGTTGTAGCGCGCCCCGCCGCACTCCTCGCACGTGACCCAGACGTCGGGCAGGAAGTGCATCTCGATGCGGATCTGCCCGTTGCCTTCGCACACCTCGCACCGGCCCCCCGGACGGTTGAAACTGAAGCGATTCGCCGTGTAGCCGCGGACCTTGCTCTCGGGGAGCTTCGCGAACAGCTCGCGAATGACGTCGAAGACGCCGGTGTACGTGGCGGGGTTGCTCGCGGGCGTCAGACCGATCGGCGTCTGGTCCACGTTGACGACCTTGTCGATGTACTGGAGACCCCGAAGCTCATCGTGGGCCCCGGGCGTCACCTTCGCACCGTACAGCCGCCGCGCCACCGCCGCGTAGAGGATGTCGTTCACCAGGCTGCTCTTGCCGCTGCCGGAGACGCCGGTCACCGCGATGAACGTCCCCAGGGGGAACTCCACGTCGAGATCCTTCAGATTGTTGTGCCGGGCTCCGCAGATCACGAGCTTGCGGTTTCCGGGACGCCGGCGGTTCGTCGGCACGGGAATCGCCTGACGCCCGGCCAGGTAGCGGGCCGTCAGCGAGTCCGTCGCTTGTTGGAGGTCGACCGGCGGGCCGGCCGCGACGATCCGGCCGCCGTCGGCTCCCGCGCCGGGGCCGAAGTCCAGGACGTGATCGGCGTGCTCGATGACCTCCCGGTCATGCTCCACCATCAGGAGGGTGTTGCCGAGATCCCGCAGCCGGCGCAAAGCCCCGATCAGCCTCTGGGTGTCCCGCGGATGCAGACCGATGGTCGGCTCGTCAAGCACGTAGAGCACGCCGGTCAATCCGCTTCCGATCTGGGATGCGAGCCGGATCCGCTGCGCTTCCCCGCCCGACAGCGTCGGAGAGGGCCGGTGCAGAGTCAGGTAGTCCAGGCCCACGTCGACGAGAAACCGCAGCCGCGAAACGATCTCATGAACCACATCTCCGGCGACCTGCCGCTGGCGACGATCGAGTCTGAGCCGCGAGAAGAAGCGAAGCGCCTCGGCCAGCGGCAAGCAACAGATCTCGGAGAGCGTGCGGCCCGCGAAGCGGACTGCGGCCGCGTCCTCGCGGAGCCGGCTGCCCCGGCAGCGACGGCAGACCGCCTCGCCCAGCAGGTGCGAGAGCCGGTGCCGGTACTGCCAGCTCGACCTCGATGCTTCCTCGATGGCCGGCAGGAATCCCTTCCATTGCACCCGTACGCCCGCGCCGAGGGCGCCCACATCGATCCAGGCACCTTCCAGGCCGTAGAGGATGGCCCGCTGCGCCCCGGCCGTGAGCTGGTACCAGGGCGCATCGGGGTTGAACCCCACGTGCCGCCCGACCGCGTAAACCACCGCCGAGAGCGCGGGGTTGCCGCGAACCTGCTCCCACCCGGCGATGGCCCCGTCGAGGATGCTCCGGCCCGGCGCGACCACGAGGGCCTCCGTGGCGGTCCCCTGCTGGGTCCCCAGCCCCTCGCAGCTCGGGCACCAGCCCAGGCGGCTGTTGAACGAGAAATGGTGAGGCGACAGCTCCTCGTAGCTCGCACCGCACCGGGCGCACGAGCGGTGCCGTGAAAAGCGAACCTCTCCGGCCTCGCCCGAAGTCCCGCCCTCTCCGGAAGGCGTCGTCTTCTCCGACGCCGACGGAGCCGGCCGCCCCGTCGGGGGCGCATCCGTCTCCTGGTCGGCCGGCACAACTATGATCCACCCGTCGCCGGCCGCTAGGGCCTGCTCCACGCTGTCTGCAATCCGCGGTCGCTCCGACGGACGCACGATAACGCGATCCACGACGAGCTGCACTTCGTGCCTGCGCCGCGCGTCCACGTCGGGCGGGTGCGCCAGGTCGTACACGCGGCCGTCGATGCGGACGCGGGAGTAACCGTTGTTCCGCTCGCGCCGGAACAGATCGGCAAAACTCTCCGACCCGATCCGATCCACCGGGGCGCACAGCAGCAGCCGAGAGCCCGCCGGGTACTCCATCACCCGCGCGACGATCTCATCGGCAGTCTGGGTCCCGATCGGGATGTCGCACTTCGGGCAGTAGGGTTGGCCGAGCCTCGCCCAGAGGATCCGCAGGTAGTCATAGATCTCGGTCACCGTGCCCACGGTCGAGCGCGGCGACTTGCCCGCGCCCTTCTGGTCGATGCTGATCGCCGGCGAAAGCCCGTACACGCGATCCACTTTCGGCTTGGCGAGCTGGCCGAGGAACTGCCGGGCATACGCGCTGAGCGATTCCACGTAGCGTCGCTGGCCTTCGGCGTACACCGTATCCAGCGCGAAGCTGCTCTTGCCGCTGCCGGATACCCCGGTGCAGACCGTCGTCCGGCCGCGGGGAAACGAAACGGTCAGGTCCTTCAGATTGTTTTCCCGAGCCCCGACAACCGTGATCGCATCGGCCGAAGACAACGCGGCGTGCGGCGCGGTCGCGCCGGCGGATCCTCCGCCGGCGGCGTGCCGGCCTCGTCGCCTGCCGGACCGTTCGATCAGCGGGGGCGCCTCACGACCCGTGCGGTCGCGTTCGCCTGCCTCGCCCGGCGGCCTTCCCGCCAAAGCAGTTCGTCCGAGCACGCGGCGCAGCGCCTGGCCGGTATAGGAAACCTCGCAGGCGGCCACATCCTCCGGCGTGCCCTCGACGACGATCCGGCCGCCGGCCTCGCCCCCCTCGGGTCCGAGGTCGATCACCCAGTCCGCCGTCTTGATCACGTCGAGGTTGTGCTCGATCACCAGGACGGTGTTGCCTGCGTCGACGAAGCCGTGGAGGACCTGCAAGAGCTTCTTGATATCGTCGAAATGCAGGCCCGTCGTGGGCTCGTCCAGGAGGTAGAGCGTCCGGCCCGTAGAGCGTTTGACGAGTTCGCGCGCCAGCTTGATGCGCTGCGCCTCGCCGCCTGAGAGCGTCGTGCTCGACTGGCCGAGCTTGATGTAGTCGAGTCCCACGTCGTGAAGCGTACGAAGCATCGACGCGATCCTGGGGATGTTCTCGAAGTGGCGCAGGGCCTCCTGCACGTCCATCTCGAGCACATCGGCGATGCTCCTGCCCTTGTAGAGAATCTGGAGCGTCTCATGGCTGAAGCGCCGCCCGTCGCACACCGGGCAGGTGACCCACACGTCCGCGAGGAAGTCCATCTCCAGCCGGGTCGCCCCGTTTCCCTCGCACGCCTCGCACCGCCCGCCGCCGGCCGCGCCCGTCCGGACATTGAAGCTGAACCGGCCCGGTCGGTAGCCGCGCACCCTGCTGTCCGGCAGCCGGCTGTACAGATCCCGGATCTGATCGAACAGCTTGATGTAGGTGGCAGGATTGCTGCGAGGCGTCCGGCCGATCGGCGACTGGTCGATCGCCACAACGCGGTCCAGATGCTCGGCCCCCAGGATATCACGGTGACGCCCCGGCGGTCCGGGCTCGGCGCCGTTCAGCCGGCGCGCCAGAGCGGGCCACAGGATATCGTTGACCAGACTGCTCTTGCCGCTGCCCGAAACCCCGGTGACGCACACGAACCGTTCGAGCGGGATGCGAACATCGATGTCCTTCAGGTTGTTGTGCGCAGCGCCGCGAACGACCAGCCAGGCGCACCGGCCATCGCCTCCGTCCGACCTCTCGCGCGATCTGCGCATCACCGCTCGGCCCCCTGCGCGCCTCCGTCCGGATCCGCCAGAGCGCTCCTCCGGCCCCGGGCAAAGGCCGACGCGAGCGGGCGAACGGGCCGTCGTCGCGAGGGAACGGGAATCTCCGCACGACCGGCGAGGTAGTCGCCGGTGATGCTGCCGGGCGTGGCCGCGACTTCGTCCACGGTGCCCGCGGCGACGACCCGGCCTCCGCGCACGCCCGGTCCCGGGCCGAAGTCGACGATCACGTCGGCCGAACGCATCGTCTCCTCATCGTGCTCGACGACGATCACGGTATTGCCCATGTCCCGCAACCGGATCAGGGAGTCCAGAAGTTTGCGGTTGTCCCGGGCGTGAAGTCCCACGGACGGCTCGTCCAGCACATAGAGCACCCCGACCAGGCCGCAGCCGATCTGACCCGCCAGGCGGATGCGCTGCGACTCGCCGCCCGAGAGCGTCGGCGCCGCCCGGTTCAGCGTGAGGTAGCCCAGCCCCACGTCCCGCAGAAACGCCAAGCGCCCGCGGATTTCTTTGAGGAGGTCCTCGGCGATCACCGCCTCGACCGGCGAAAGCCGGAGGCCCTCAAAGAACTCGATGGCCCGATCCACGGGCATCTCGCCCACGTCGTGGAGGTTCCGGCCTTCGATTCGCACGGCCAGGGCTTGCGGGTTGAGCCGGGCGCCTCCGCACGCGGCGCACTGCCGCATCCGCATGTACTTCTCGTAGTAGGCCCGAACGAAGCCGGCGGTCGCCTTCCGGTACTTCGCCTCCAGTTCCGCGATGACGCCCTCAAACCTGCCTCCGTGCCGCCACACGCCACCCGACCATCGCCACTCGAAGGTGATGTGCTGGTCCCCCGTCCCGTACAGGAGCGCATGCCGGGCCGACTCGGGCAGCTTCCGCCATGGCGTGTGCAGGTCGATGCCCAGATGCCGGGCCACACCCTCGTAGATGTGTCGCCGCCATCGCCCGGGCGCCGTCCGCATCGGCTCGATGCAGGGCGAGAGGAAGTTGAGGTTCGGATCCGGCACGAGCAGGTCCGGATCGAACTCGTAGGAAACCCCCAGACCGTCGCATCGCAGGCACATCCCCTCGGGCGAGTTGAAGCTCAGCCGCTGCGGCGAGGGCGGCTCGTAACCGATCCCGCACTTCGTACACGCAAATCGCGACGAGAGAATCAGGTCGCCCGCCGGCCCGTCCGTTTGCCCGGACGCGCCCTGTTGGCCGGCGCGGCCGTCCCCGTCGGCCGGGGCGACGATGATGGTTCCCGCCCCCAGTTCGAGGCCCTTCTCGACGGCCTCGGCCAGGCGTGCGCGTATGTCGCCCTTTCGCACGAGCCGATCGATCACGATCTCGACGTCGTGCCGCACGTTCCGGTCCAGCGAAAGGTCCTCGTCGAGGCCGACGACGTGCCCGTCCACTCGGGCGCGCACATATCCCTGTCGCCGCATGTCGCGCAACAGGTCACGGTGTTCTCCCTTCTGAGCACGGACCACCGGGGCCAGCACCAGGAAGCGCGCCCCCTCAGGCAAGGCGAGGATGCGCTCGATGATCGCCTCCCGGGTCTGGGCGGAGATCGGACGGCCGCACGCAGGGCAGTGCTGACGCCCGATGCGGGCGAACAGCACCCGGAGGAAATCCTGAATTTGTGTGATCGTGCCTACCGTACTCCGCGGGTTCCAGCCGGACGTCTTCTGCTGGATCGCGATACTTGGGGAAAGCCCGCTGATCTGGTCCACGTCGGGCTTGGGGAGCTGGCCGAGAAACTGCCGCGCGTAGGGGCTGAGCGATTCGATGTAGCGCCGCTGCCCCTCCGCGTAGAGCGTATCGAACGCCAGACTGCTCTTGCCGCTGCCCGAGACGCCGGTAAAGCAGATGAGCCGGTTCCGCGGGAGATCCAGGCTGACGCCGCGGAGATTGTGGACACGAGCCCCCCGTATCGCGATGACTTCAGGTTCCATACAATGAGCCTTGTTCCGCGGCGGGCCTAGCCGGTGTCGTCGAGCACCTGCTCGTGCCGACCCGGCGACGTGCGCTGACGCCGAACAAGGTATTCTATCGGCGCGACGGCGCCGGACAACGGATGCCGTCGGCCCGGGCGGATGATCCGGAAGCGTCGTGCTCAGCGCAGACCAGCAGATCCCCGATTCCGCAGGTCCGGCTCCGCCGGCCGGTCGTTCCAGCCGACTTCCCGGAGGGACACCCTTCCAGGCAGGACTGCTGGTGGTTCTTCTGTTCGGCGCGGCCGTGCTGCGGTTCCATCTGGCCTGGTGGCGGGGACACCTAGGCGACCTGCTCGTTTTTCAGTCGTGGGCCGTCGGGACCGACCGGATGAAGTGGTTCCGCGAGGTCCAGCACCTGGGCAACTTCTTCCCGAACTATCCCCCGCTCTACCCGTCCCTGTGCCGCCTTCTCGTGTGGATCCATGAGGCCGCGGCCCTGCCGGGCGATATCCGACTCCCGATCGATGACATGACCCTTGAGGAAAGCCGGCCGATCATTCTGCTCTTCAAGACGCCGCCGATCGCGGCGGACCTCGCAGCCGCCGTGATCATCTTCCTCTGGGGTCGTCACGAACGACGCCCCGGCCTGGGGCTGCTGGTCGCCGCCTTCTACCTGTTCAGCCCCGCCATTCTCTACGACGGGGCGTACTACGGTCAGACGGACACGATTCTCCTGGCGCTCCTGATCGGCAGCGGCTTCGCATATGCGACCCGTCGTCCCGTCCTGCTCGGCTCATCGGCGATGCTCGCCGCTCTGCTGAAGGCGCAGGCGATCTCAGTGCTGCCGATCCTGGCCGCCGCGGTGATAATCGAGTGGCGACACGTGTGGCAACGACGCTTCGCCGAGCTGTTTCTGGGAGCGGCCCTGAGCTTCTGGGCCGTGCTGGCGCTGGCCGGGCTGACGGGAATGCTCCACCTGTTTTACAACGGCTACTTCACGATCGTCGGCCAGTACTCGCGTACGTCCTACAACGCCCTCAACCTCTGGTGGATCATCCACAGCCCCCTCGATCGGCGGCCGAATCTGGCCGACTTCCCGGCCGACTCCTTACGGGTCGCCGGTCTCGTCACCTACCGCGACATCGGGCTGGCTCTCTTTGCAGCAGCCCTCGCGCTGACCATCTGGCGCTGGCGCCGCGCGGCTGACCGCCCGGCGAGCCTGGTCCTGGCGTGTGCCGCGTCCGCGTGGGCGTTTTTCAATCTGTGCACCGAGATGCACGAGCGGTACAGCGTCGTGGCGGTCGGGTTCACCTGCCTGGCCGCGCTGTGGGAGCGGAAGTGGTTCGCGTTCGGGCTGCTCTCGTCGCTGACCACGATGATCAACATCACGCTGGCGTGTCACTTCTGGTATCCCCCCTGCCGGTGGCTCCAGTTCCATCTGAACTGGTTCCTGCATGCCGACAGCCCGGGCCCGTTCCTGGCCATCTCGGCGATTCAGGTTCTGATGCTCCCCCTGGTTCTTGACGCCCTGTGGCGAACGGGTTCGCGGGGCCGCACCCCCTCTGTCAACGCGCGGTAGCTTCTCCCGACGTGAGATCCCCTCAGGAGACATCCGCCGAGCTACAGGCGACTGCCCCAGCCATACCCCGCACGGTCCGAGCAAGACCAAGGCCGCAACCGCGCTTGGGCAGCATGCCGGTCGGGGCGATAGGCCCAGAGGCCGCCACCTTTCGAAATGCGAAGGCCGTCCATCGTGCCCTGACTGCAAGACCGATAACTCCTGAAACCCGTTGACAGAAAGCCAAGCGAGCAGGCTGCGGCAAGTAACGTCATGATGCATCAGGACCTACGTCTCTTTGTGTTGTGCTCCCTTTCTGGCTTGGCAGGCCCGATAACCTGTGTGGTGTCTGCCCTCTCCTCGTTCAAACGGATTGCCCAGTTTGACTGTCCCCGGGCTCAATCGTACCTGTTGAGCAGTAGGCCGCGCCGAAGCGCGGCTCGGGCAGGCCGCCGAACCACCCTGCCGACACGAGACGCGGAGCCCTGCGGGAGGGGAATGCTGATGACGCTGGCACTTACGAAAACGCTGCGGCGGCGTGCTGCCACGCTGCTGCGATCCGAGGAGGGCCCTTCCGCCGCAGAGTACGCCATCATGCTGGCCCTGATCGTACTCGTTTCGATGGGAGCGATCGGGGGAATCGGAGGCAGCGTCATGAACCTCTATGAGGCGATCCGCGACAGCGTCGCCGCCAGCGGCATGTAGGCGGCCCGCCGAGGATCCTCGCCGCATATCGCCTTGCCGTCTATCGACCGTTCGCGTCACCTGCTCCGGCCGCCGGCCACCGCGACCAGCCAAACGTAAGTCAGCAGGAACGCTCCAGCCGCAAACGCCACCCAGTGCCCGAGGTAGTACTCCAGGGGAGGTGGGGGCAGGCCGGCACGACCGGGCAGGGAATAAATGGCCGCATTGGTGACGACAAAGGCCGCCAGAAGGACGAGGCCGGCCACGGCATACAAGCCCTTGCGGTCAGTGGGCCACGCCAAGGCACCGAGCCCTGTGACAAATGCCAGCCCGGCCGCGACCCGGACCGTCCACTTCCACACGGGAACCGCAACCTCCACGGCCACGATCTGCCGTCTGGCGCGTTCGATCCGCTCCGCCTCCCGCGGACTGAGGTGGGTCTCGTCCCTGTCAGGCTCCCGGCGATCGAGCGACCAGGTCGAGGGGTTGAGGGGGTCGATTCGCAGCCGGCGCGGGCGGCCGGCGCGGGCGGCCGCCTCATTCTGTGCCATGGACGCTGTCAGCGTTTCGGCGACGGCGCGGGCAGCGTTCAGATGAAGAACCTCGCGGCTCCAACGGTCGGCCGCGTAGATGAGCGCCCCGCCGACGAGTAGCAGCATCACGGCCGGCCAGGATCCGAGGCGCTGCTGTCGTACGGCCGGCGCTGCGGGGGATTCGACCATGCGCGAATGATACCGCCTGAGGTCATCGCACGACAGCCGCGGAGCCGAATGCGGGCCAGCTCAGCCTCCCGGACCTCCGGCCTCGGCGCCCGGCTCGGTCATCGCGCGCGGGTCGAGAAGCGCATCGAGTTTCTGCCTGGAGAGAACCCCTCGCGACTCGGCCACCTGGCGAACGGTGCGGCCCGTGGCGTAGGCCTCCTTGGCAATCGCCGCGGCCGCATCGTAGCCGATCTTCGGCGCGAGGCTCGTGCACATCGCCAGCGACTGCTCGATGAGTTCTCCGCAGCGGCGGGCGTCGGCCTCGATGCCGCGGGCACAGCGTTCGGTGAAGACGCGGACGGCGTTGGCGAGCAACCGGACGGACTCCAGCAGGTTGTGCGCGATCAGCGGCATCATCACGTTGAGCTCGAAGATGCTGTCGCGGGCGCCGAGCGCCACGGCCGTATCGTTGGCCATCACCTGCGCGGCGACCTGGATCAGCATTTCGCTCATAACGGGGTTCACCTTGCCCGGCATGATCGACGAGCCCGGCTGGGTGGGCGGGATCCGGATCTCGCCCAGACCGCAGCGTGGACCGCTGGCGAGCCACCGTATGTCGTTGGCGATCTTGGTCACCGCCACGGCGATCGCGCGGAGCAGGCCGCTGGCCTCGCACACGGCGTCCTTTGCAGCCTGGGCCTCGAAGTGATTCGTCGCCTCGACGAACTCGATCCCGGTGGCCGCCGCGAGTTTCCGGCAGACGCGTCGTCCGAACTCCGGGTGGGTGTTGAGGCCGGTCCCCACGGCCGTGCCGCCGATGGGCAGCTCGCGCAGGGCGTGGATGGCCCGCTCGGCGCGAAGGACAGAGAGCTGCGCCTGGGCGGCGTACCCGGAAAAGACCTGCCCCAAGCGGATCGGCGTGGCGTCCTGGAGGTGCGTGCGGCCGATCTTGATGATGCCGTCGAACGCGAGGGCCTTGGCCTTGAGCACCTCCGCGAGGGCGCGCAGCGCCGGGAGCAGTTCATTCCGAATGGACTCGGCCGCCGCCACATGGATTGCCGTGGGGATCACATCGTTGCTCGACTGCCCCAGGTTGACGTGGTCATTCGGATGGACGGGGTCGCGCGATCCGATCCGGCCGCCGGCCAGCTCGATCGCGCGGTTGGCGATGACCTCGTTGGCGTTCATATTCGTGCTCGTGCCCGATCCGGTCTGGTAGATATCGAGCACGAAGTGCCGGTCGAGCCGTCCATCCACGACCTCGTCGGCGGCCCGACAGATCCACTCGGCGCGTCGGGGGTCCAGCCTGCCGAGTTCGCGGTTGACCTCGGCGGCCGCCCGCTTGATCAGGCCCAGCGCGCGTATGAACGGCCGGCCGAAGCGGTACCCGCTGATCGGGAAGTTCTCGACGGCCCGCTGGGTCTGAGCGCCCCAGTACGCCCAAGCGGGTACGGTCATCTGGCCCATGCTGTCGGACTCGATGCGTGTCGGCTGGTCGGCAACGGTCTCGGGTCGATCCTGATTCATGACAGCGGCTCCCGGGAGGGCAAGAGTCTGCTCCTGTGTCTCTTGTAGTCGCAGGCCGGAGCGGATCAAGAGCGGCGGGGCGATTCCTTCGCGAACCGGGGCCGGCCCAAGCGGGAGTCGCCCCGGGGCGATGTGCGCACGCCGGGCAGGCGCGGCCCTTGACCGGCGTCCGCGACGACTCCAAGATCATGCCGGCGCCGGTTCGGCCAGGCGCTTGCCGCCTCCGGCAGAATCTCAGCCGGTCGGAAGTCTGCTCCACGTTCTCCGGCCCGCGCCCGGATCTCCGGCCTGAACGTCGGGGACGAGCGGGCCAGAGCCGGCGGGCCGGGCTGCTTCGTATCGAGATGAACGTTCACGTGCCCATCCGTCCGCTCGATCTGGCCGCCATCGGGATCTACCTAACGGCGATGGCCGGGATCGGTGTGTATTTCGCCCGCAAGGGCAAGACGACGGAGGCGTATTTTGTCGGGAATCGGGCCTTCCCGGGCTGGGCGGTCGGTCTGTCGATGTTCGCCACATCCATCAGCTCGGTGACCTTCCTGGCCTTTCCCGGGGCCGCGTTCACGCTGGACTGGCGGCTTGTGGTTCCGAACCTGACGCTTCCGATTGTCACGGTCGCGGCGATTTTCGTTTTCATTCCGTTTTTTCGACGGGCGGGCGTCACGTCGGCCTACGAGTACCTGGAGGAGCGGTTCGGCCCGGGACTGCGGCTGTACGGAGCGCTGATGTTCATTCTGCTCCAGTTCCTGCGGCTCGGGATGGTGCTCTTCCTCGTGGCGATTCCGGTGCAGCTTCTGACCGGCCTGGACATCGCGTGGGTGATCCTGATCGTGGGGCTGGTGGTGGCGTTCTACACCATTCTGGGCGGCCTGGAGGCGGTCATCTGGATCGACGTGATCCAGGGGACCGTCCTGATCCTCGGGGCCATCTCGCCGCTGTTCTACATTCTCGGGCGGATTCCCGGGGGCCTTCCGGAGGTTTTCCGGATCGCCTCGGAGAATCACAAGTTCGGCGTCGGTCCGATGTCGCTGACGCTCGCGGAGCGGACGTTTCCGGTAATGATCCTCGTCGGTCTGGTCAACTGGATCACCGAATACACGACCAACCACAACGTGATCCAGCGCTACCTGGCGGCGGCGTCCGCCCGGGAGGCCCGCAAGGCCACGCTGATGTGCGGCGTCATGAGCGTACCGATCTGGGTGTTCTTCTTTTTCGTGGGGACCTGCCTGTACGTGTACTTCCGGGCGTTTCCCGAACCGGCGGTGGACGAGCTGGTCCGGGTCAACCGGGACGCCGTCTTCCCGTACTTCATTCTGACCAAGATCCCGGCGGGCGTGGCCGGGCTGGTCATCGCGGGTCTGCTGGCGGCCACGATGTCGCTGGATTCGAGCATCAACTCGGTGGCCGCTGTAAGCGTGGTGGACATCATCAAGCGGCACCTCTGCCCGGGCCGGGAGGATGCGTTCTACCTGCGGGCCGGACGGTGGATGTCCATTCTGGCGGGCGCCGTGATGATCGGCGGCGCGATTACGATCTCCCGCCTGCCCAAGGAGAGCATGCTCGACTTCGGGCTGAAGTTCACGCAGATCATTCTGAGCGGCGTGGCGGGGGTGTTCCTGCTGGGGTTCCTGACCACGCGGGTGAACTACGCCTCGGCGGGGATCGCCGTGATCCTCACGCTGGGGCTGATCGTGTACCTTCTCCTTTCGGGGGCGGGGATGCTGCCCGCGGTCATTACCGTGAACGTACACACGTACGCGATCGGTGCCGTGTCGAACGTCTTCATCATCGTGGTCGGTTACCTGTTGAGTTTCGTCGTAGGGGGGGCCGCCCGGCCGCTGCGGGGGCTGACGGTCTGGACCCTGCGCGAGCGCCCGCCGGTCGCCTCGCTGCGGCCCGAGCAGAGCGGCGTTCGCCCATGAACGCGAAGGTGTCGGATGCCCAACCATGAGATCCCCCCGGGCCTGTGGCCCGTGATGCTCACGCCATTCCACGACGACGGCCGGATCGACTGGGCGGCGTTCGACGCTCTGACAGACTGGTACATCGAGTCGGGCGCTGACGGCCTTTTCGCGGTCTCGGGCTCCAGCGAGGTTCACCACCTGGCGCGGGAGGAGCGCGTCGCCCTGGCCGAGCGGGCGCTGGCCCGCACGGCCGGCCGTATCCCCGTGGCCGCGTCGGCCATCGTGTTCGAATCCCTGGAGCACCAGGCGGAGGCGGTCCGGGAGATGTTCGACACCGGGGTTCAGTTCGTAATTGTCGGCACATGCCAGTTGGCGGGCCCCCACGAAGGTGCGGACATCTGGACAGCCCGGGCTGAGGGCCTTCTGGAGATGACCGGAGAGATCCCCCTGGGGCTGTACGAGATCCCGACGCCCTACAAGCGACTGCTCACCGACGAGCAGTGCGCGTGGGCGGCGGCGACGGGGCGATTCGTCTTCCTCAAGGACACGTGCTGCGACGTGCCGACGATGCGGCGTCGTCTGGAGGCCTTCCGTAGCAGTCGCCTGAAGCTGTACAACGCCAACACGCCCACGCTCCTGGAGTCGCTGGACTGCGGTGCCGCCGGCTTCTGCGGCATCGGCGCCAACTACTGCCCGCGCCTGTACGCGTGGCTGTGCCGCCACCACGCAGCCGCGCCGCAGGCGGCCGCCGAGGTGCAGCGGTTCCTCACGCGGTTCGACCCGCTGATCGAGTCCAAGTACCCGGCCGGCTGCAAGCGATTCCTCGGGCAACTGGGCCTGCCGATCGGTCCGAGATGCCGCATCCAGACCGAGCCGATCACGCCGGAGGATGAGAAAAAGCTGTCGGAGTTCGCCGCCGCGATCCGGGAGATCGAATCCGGGCTCGAGCCGGCAGTCGGCGGCGAGTGCCGGGGCTGATGGGCCGCCGAGGGGCACCTGGGCACCGGTCCGGCCAGGCGGGCAGGCGGTGGAAATGCAATCGGAAGGGTCCTGCCGGGAGACGGGCATATGAGACGCCCGCCCTTCCGGGTTGCCGTCTCCCGGGCGGCGGCGATGGCCGGCCGGAATCCCGATTGTCACGGGATGCGCATGCGTCCCCACAAGCCGGCGCCGGTACAATGGGACGTATGGACGCTTCGGATACGTGCCCGCCGGAGAGCGCGGCTGAGACGATCCGGCGGCTGCTCCGGACGGTCGTCGCCAGGGAGGCCTCGGATCTCCATCTGGTCGTCGGCTATCCCCCGGTGCTTCGGGTTCACGGTCGACTCCGGGCTCTGGACCAGGCGCGTCTCGACAGCGAGTCGATCGCCGCCATGGTGCGCTGCGTGGCACCTGCGGAGGCCTGGGCGCGCTTCGAGCGGCTCAGGAACAGCGATTTTTCGTGCGGTCTGGATTGCGAAGGCCGGACGGATCGGTTCCGGGTGAACGTGTTCCAGCAACAGGGGCGGGTCGGGGCATGCTTCCGCCATGTCCCCCCGGAGATTCCCACGCTGGAGTGGGCCGGCTTCCCGGCGGAGGTCGCCGAGCGGATCCTGCAACTTCGCAACGGTCTCGTGCTCTTCACGGGGGTGACGGGTTCGGGGAAGACGACCTCGATGGCGATTCTGGTGAACCTGCTGAGCCAGCGTTTCGAGCGCCGGATCATCACGATCGAGGAGCCGATCGAATACGTGTTCCCGCCGTCCACCGGTTCGGTCATCAGCCAGCGGGAGGTGGGCGTCGACGTGGACAGCTTCTCAGACGGCCTGAAGTACGGGCTGCGGCAGGACCCCGACGTGATCCTCGTCGGGGAGATCCGCGACCGGGACACGGCGCAGATCGCGCTGAGCGCGGCGGAGACCGGGCACCTCATTTTCGCCACCGTTCATACGCTGGATACGAAAGGCGCGGTGAGCCGCATCGTGGATCTGTTCCCCGCGGATCAGCAGGACGCGGCCCGCTCGCAGCTGTCCCTGAGCCTGCGGTGCGTGATCAGCCAGCACCTGCTTCCGGCCGTTCGCGAGGATGAGAAGCGGGTACTGGCCCTGGAGGTCCTGTTCAACAACTTCGCCATCGCCAGCGCGATCCGGACGGGGCGAATCGAGTCCATCCCCTCCGCCCTGCAAACGGGCAAGCGCGACGGAATGATGACGCTCGACGAGTGCCTGCGCCGGCTCGTGCAGGCGGGCCGGATCACTCGCGAGACCGCCCGTCGCTACGCGGCCGACCCGGAAGCCATCGGGTGATCGACCGGCATGCCCGCGCGGCGGCCCGGCGCGCTGTTGCCGGCGCGGGCCGGCTCATCGTCCGGCGCGCCACCTGACCGGGCGGCCCGCCGGTCCATGCGTCAGGCCGGCGGTCTTACAGAGCGGCCGCCACGCGGCGGAAGTGGTATCCCATGATGGCGAGGGTCATGGCCTCGGAGAACTTGCGCCGGTGTTCGAGGATCACGCGCGTGACGAACTTCCAGTACTCGCGCCGCCCTTCCGTCCAGACGCCCATGACCCAGAAGGACTTCAGCAGGGCCTTGACGTCCTGCCATCCGTTGCGGGAGCGCGGTCCGTTGGGGCGGTATTCCCGCAGGAAGGCGAGGATACGAGAGTAGTAGCTCTCGGGCGCATAAAGGTGTTTCACGAGGCTGCGATAGCCCTGGATGAGCAGGTCGCGATCCAGCTTCGGAACGAAGTTCAGGAAGCTCGCCACGTTATTGCCCGTGGCGTGGTCGAGAATCCGCCCTTCGCGCGAGAGTCTCCGGAACAGTTGGGTGCCCGGAAGGGCCATGAGCAACCCCACCATGGCCTGGACGATCCCCGACTCTTCGATGAACCTGCGCTGGTGTTCGAAGATCAGCGGGCTGTCGCTGTCGAATCCGATGATGAAGCCCGCCATCACTTCCATGCCGCTGTTCTGGATCTTCCGCACGGCCGCGATGAGGTCCCGTCGCGTGTTCTGGACCTTGGCGCATTCGAGGAGACCGGCTTCCTCAGGGGTCTCGATGCCTACGAAGACTTTTCTGAAGCCCGCGCGGGGCATGAGGTCCAGCAGCTCCGCGTCGTCCGCCAGATTCACCGAGGCCTCGGTGACGAAGGTCATGTCCGGCCGGCGCTGCTCGCGCCATTCCACGAGCCGTCGCAGAAACCTTTTGACCTTGACCTTGTTGCCGATGAAGTTGTCGTCGACGACGAAGACCGGGCCGCGCCATCCGGCCTCGATCAGGTCGTCCAGCTCCCGGATCATCTGCTCGGGAGCCTTCACGCGCGGGACGCGGCCGTTCACCTCGATGATGTCGCAGAACTCGCAGTTGAAGGGACAGCCCCGCGAGTACTGGACGGACATCATGGCGTAATGCCGCAGGTCGATCAGGTCCCACCGCGGCGGCGGCGTTTCGGCCAGGTCCGGCCGCTCGATGGTTGCGTATTCGGCCCGTACACGCCCGGCCTTCATATCGTCCACGAGTTGTGAGATCACCCGCTCGGCCTCGCCGACCACGACGTGTTCGACCTCCGGAATCCGGTCGCGTCCGGTGGTGAACAGAGGCCCTCCGCCGATCACGGGCTTGCCCCGCGCTCGGGCCCGCCGGACGACCTCACGGGCCGAATCAAGCTGCACGATCATCGCCGAGAGCAGGACGTAGTCGGCCCAGTCCAGGTCGCGGTCGGTGAGGCGACGCACGTTCAGATCGGCCAGCCGCAGCTCCCAGTCCCGCGGGAGCATCGCGGCCACCGTCATCAGACCGAGCGGCGGGAAGGCCGCTTTCTTGGAAACGAACGAAAGTACGTGCCTGTAGCTCCAGAAGGTATCCGGAGTGGCCGCCGAAACCAGCAAAACTTTCATGGGACGATTCCCTCTTGAACTGTCAATTCTCCATAACGCGTCCGAAGACGCCCCGGCCGGCCCCCTCGCCGAACCGTCCGGTCGCGTGCCGGCCAGGCCGGCTCCCGCGGCCGGACCCGTCACGCGATCTTCATACTTCGGCGGCTCCTGAAGCACAAGGGGCACGGGTGCGCCAGCCGCCCGGGGCCGCAGCGTTTCTGTCGGCGCCGCGGAGCGAAACGGGCGCGGATCCGAAGCCACCCGGACGCGCCCTCGCTACGGGAGCACGCCACGGGGAACATCGTCGAAGCCCGGGTTCGGCAAAGCCGGCGCTGCCGGCGCCTCTGCGGGCTGGGGGTGTCCCGTCGCGGGAACATCTGTCTGGCGGTCCCGCTGCTGGCGGCGCTCCCGTTTGCGCGCTGCCTTTTCGGCCTTGCGGCGTTCCCGGTCCTTCTTCTGAAACGACATTCGACTGCGCCTGGCCATGTGATCCTCCGGTCCGGGCATCGCCGGGAGCCAACAGTCTGCGAAATCCCAGCCGACGCAACAAACGGTCGCCGGCGAGCACGCCGGCCGGTGCCCACGCGGCCCCTCCAAAACGGTCCGCGCGATCGGCCGGCCCGGGGGAGCCACGAGAGCCCGCAAGCCCTCGGGGGCGATGCTCACATCTCCGAGAAGGACGACGGAAGACGCCCCACGAGGCATCGCGCCCACAGAGCCCCCGCAAGCATCTGGCCGCGCGCACACTTTGAGTCCGACTCAATGGAGCCCAATCGGAGATGTCGAAGCCGCGGAACTCCGGCGGAAGGCTGGGACAAATCCCACTGGTCCTTGCCATCCTAGCTCGGAGCGTCCGACATGTCAAATCGACGAATCAGCTTCGGGGCCCGCATGCCGAGCCGAGCGCCAGGCGAAGCGGACCCGCCGATACTCCCGTCGTATGCCAGCGCAAGCGGCGGTCGAGAGCGTGGAGTATTCGCCGGAAGGTTCCTGCGGGTGGGGGCCGCTGCTCTCGATTGACTTGGGCGGGGCGGCTGGTATCCTCTTGACCCGGTTGAGAGGGGTGTGCGGTTGACAACCCCAGAGGATGTTCGCCTTGGCGGCGGTCGCCATCATTCCCGCCCGATATGCATCGACCCGGTTCCCCGCCAAGCCTCTGGCCCGCGCCACCGGCAAGTACCTGATTCAGCACGTGTATGAGCGTGTCGTGGAGGCCCGAACGATCGATCGGGCGATCGTGGCCACCGATGACGAACGGATTGCCGCCGCCGTTCGCAGCTTCGGCGGCGATGCGGTGATGACCCGTCCCGATCACCCCACGGGGACCGACCGGATTGCGGAGGTCGCCGCCGGCCTGTCGGCCGACCTGGTTGTCAACGTCCAAGGCGACGAGCCGGAGATCGAGCCGGCCTCAATCGACCTGCTGGTGTGGCTGATGGACTCGCGGCCGGAGGCCTCGATGGCGACGCTGGCGTGTCCGTTTCCGGCGGATGCGGACCCGCGGTCCCCCAGCACGGTCAAGGTGGTCGTTGATCGCCGGGGATTCGCCCTGTACTTCAGCCGCAGCCTGATCCCGTATCCGCGGGATTCGGGCGGCGCGGTGGAAGGGCCGGGCCCTTGGCTGCTGCACGTGGGCATCTATGCCTACCGTCGGGATTTCCTGCTTTCGTATGCGGGGCTGCCGGCCTCCCGGCTGGAGCAGACGGAGAAGCTCGAGCAGCTCCGTGCACTGGAGAACGGCCATCGGATTGCCGTGGGCCTGATCGAGCGGGCCGGCGTCGGGATCGACACCCCGGAGGAGTACGAGGCGTTCGTGGCACGAATGCGGGGCAAGCCATGAGGCGACAGAGGCGGCCCAGAGCGGGCATCCGGGCCCGGGCTTGCCGCAGCGGGTTCACAATGGGCCGGCGGGCGCGGGCCCGGGTACAAGAACGAGTCCCCGGGGGCGGTTATGGACGTTGAAAAGGTGTTGTCGGCCATCAGCGGCACTTCGGATGAGACGGAGTTCTATGCGCCGATGCCGGCCGGGTACAAGCCGGGGCGGACGAAATACGTGTTCGTCTTCGGCACGGTCATGAGCGGGCTGGGAAAGGGGATCTTCTCGAGTTCGCTGGCCAAGTGTCTCCAGGACAAGGGGTTGACCGTCGCGCCGATCAAGCTCGAGGGCTACCTCAACATCGACTCGGGCACGCTGAACCCCTACCGGCACGGCGAGGTGTTCGTTCTGGACGACGGGATGGAGTGCGACATGGACCTGGGCACGTACGAGCGGATGCTCGATCAGGACCTGTCGCGTCTGAACTTCGCCACCAGCGGTCAGATCTTCACCCGCGTGCTGGAAAAGGAGCGGCAGGGCTCGTATCTGGGGCGAGACGTCCAGATGATCCCGCACGTCACCGGCGAGGTGAAGACCCGGCTGCGGGAGCTGGCCGTGGCCACGCACGCCGACGTGGTCTTCGTGGAGATCGGAGGCACGGTCGGCGACGTGGAGAACGCGTACTACATCGAGGCCACGCGGGAGATGGCCTTCGAGGAAGGGCCCGACTCGTGCTGTTTCGTGGCGCTGACGTACATCCTGGAGCCGCCGACCCTGGGAGAGCAGAAGAGCAAGGCCGCCCAGTTGGGGATCCGGGGCCTTCTGGCGGCGGGCATCCAGCCGCACATCATCGCGTGCCGCGCCAACAGGCCCGTGAGCCGCAAGGTCCGTGAGAAGCTGGCCCTGTACAGCAATGTCCGCATGGACCGCGTGTTCTCGATGCATGACTGCGAGAGCGTGTACCTCATCCCGGACATGCTGCGGGGAGCGGGGCTCGACCTGGCCGTGATCGACATCCTGGGGCTCGGGGACCGCGTGGACGTGGAGGCCGAGAGTCGTGCCCGCCAGGTGTGGAACGGTTACGTCGAACGAATGAAGAAGGCGACGACGCCCGTGACCATCGGCATCACGGGCAAGTACACGTCGCTGCGGGACAGCTACGCCAGCATCATCCAGGCGCTGGAACACGCGGGGGTGGCCTGCGGGGCCCGCGTGCGGATCGAGTGGATCGATACGTCGGAGCTCACCGATCAGAACGTGGCAGCCGCCCTCCGGGACGTTCATGGCATCATCGTGCCCGGCGGGTTCGGCGTCCGGGGTACGGAAGGCAAGATCCAGTGCATCCGGTACGCCCGAGAAAACCGCATCCCGTACCTGGGCATCTGCTACGGTTTCCAGATGGCCGTCATCGAGTTCGCCCGCAACGTCTGTCACCTGGAGGGGGCCAACAGCACCGAGGTCGACCCGGACTGTCCGCACCCGGTGATCGACATTCTTCCCGAACAGAAACAGATCGAAGGCCTGGGCGGGAACATGCGGCTCGGCGGGCGGGATGTCCAGATCAAGCCGGGCACGCTGGCGGCGCGTCTGTTCAACAACGCGCCGGAGACGAGGATGCGGTTCCGCCACCGCTACGAGGTCGACCCCCAGTACATCGGGGTCCTCGAGGCCGGCGGTATGATCTTCTCCGGAAAAGCGCCGGATTATCCGATCATGCAGATCCTCGAGCTGCCGACCGACGTACACCCCTACTTCGTCGGGACGCAGGCCCACCCCGAGCTGGTCAGCCGTCCCCTCCGGCCGAGCCCCATGTTCGTCGGTCTGGTCCGGGCCGCCGCCGAACTGAGCCTTCGGCGACTTGCCACCCCGCAAAGCGCTGCCACGTCGCCGAGTTCCGAGCTGGTCTCGCGTTGAGCCACAGACTTCCGGGGCGGACCGGATCCAGGAGAACGGCATCCACGCCCGCAGAGGACGCAAAGGTCTTTCGCGGGGCGCGACGGGGACGAGTCCCCCGATCCGGGCTCCAGAAAGGGCCGCGCCAGGGTTGGCGCCGATCAGGGGAGCGGCGGAGACGGGCCCGGCACCGCCGGCCCGGCGGTCGGCTCCGATCCCGGCGCCGTAGTGGGGAACCCTTCGAACTCCGAGACGACGGATTCCCGGACGATCACCTCCACCCGCCGGTTCACGGCGAGCCGATCCTGGGTGTAGGCCTGGGTGAGGGCCGGCTCGTTGCTTCCGACGCCCACGACCCGGAGCGTCCGCGGATTCACGCCGCCGGCGACCAGTTCGTCGGCGACCGCACGGGCCCGCGCCAGGGAGAGATCCATCGGGTCGCGGAAGGGCGAGTCCGGGGGGAGAGGCTCGGCCGTGGCATGACCGCGAACCTCGATCTTGTTCAGGCGGCCGCTCAACGTGGCGGCGAGTTCGCGGACGATCTGGCGGGACTCCGGCCGGAGTTCGGCGGAGAACCGCGTGAAGGCGATAGGGCCGCCGATGGTGATTTCCGCGCCGTCGCGAATCTGCCGGATGGTCAACTGCGTTCCGGTGACGCCCTGCATGTCGGTCATGGCCTTCGATCGGCCCTGCTGCTTGCGGATCAGCTCCTGGAGCTGCTGGAGCAGCACGCGGAACGAGTGGGCCGGGTCCTTGAGGACGCCGGAGCTGCCGGGCAGGCCGAAGGCGGCCCGGATCGATTCGATGACGGCATCCAGCTTCTCGTTGGGCGTATCGTAGTTCGCGAAGGCCGCCAGAAGGACGAAGAAGCAGAGCATCAGCGACATGAGGTCGCCGTAGGTCAGCACCCACTCGGGCGCGCCTTGAACGACGGCTTTCGGCTTGGGCATGGCCGCGATCCTCTTCGTGCGACGGAAGCGCCGTCACTTGGCGGTCAGGGCGCTCACCTTCTGCCGTTCGCGGATGGGCAGATACACCGCCAGCTTGGCCTGTGTGACGCGGGGGTTGTCGCCGGCCTGAAGCGAGAGCAACCCCTTGATCATCACCTGCCGCAGAAGCATCTCATGTTCGTTCCGGATGCTCAGTTTGTCGGCCAGGGGCAGAAAGATCATGTTGGCCAGCACGGCCCCGTAGAGCGTCGTGAGCAGTGCGACCGCCATGCCCGGCCCGATGGCCTTCGGATCGTCCATGTTCTTGAGCATCGCCACGAGGCCCACCAGGGTCCCGATCATGCCGAAGGCCGGCGCGTACTTCCCGAGGAGATCGAGCACCTGCTTGCCCTGGGCGTGCCGCTGGTCAATGGCGTCCAGCTCGGCCGTGAGGATCTTCTCGATGTCCTCGGCGTCGGTTCCGTCCACCACGAGGCGGATGCCGTTGGCGAGGAACTCGTCGTCGAGGTTCTTCACGGCCGATTCCAGGGAGAGGATCCCGTCGCGTCGAGCGGTCTCGCTGAGCGCCACGATCTGTGCGATCAGCTCGGGCAACGAGGTTTTCTTGACCAGAAAGGCGTTCTTCATCACCCTCACGAACGAGAGGAACTGGTTCATCACCACGCTCGAGAGCGTGACGAAGATGGCGCCTCCGACGACCATGATCACCGACGGCTTGTCCAGGTAAACCGCGAGGTCGCCGCCGGCACTGGACCACAACGCCCACGCGAAGAGCCCGAACGCGGCCAGCATCCCGATGGTTGTCGCGAGGTCCAAGCCGTTTCCCTCCGGTGCGGGCGCAAGGGGAAGTCGCTGCCGTGTCCGCTTTCCGTCAAGACACGGGACGCCGCCCCGCGCCGCGCGGGCGCGGCGACCCCGTCGCTGTCATATCGTCCTGAACCCGCAAGGGCTTAAGGCCGCGCACGTCCGGGCCCGCGGGGACCGGTGCGATGTCCGGCGCCGCGAACGGCCGGAAACCGAACGTCCCCCGCAGCGGCCGCGGGGAGGACATGGCTACCGCGGTGTTATGGTGCCCTTCGGCGCGACCCTTTGCGGCCGGACCGAGAACGTGCACGTCGGCCGGGTGTCTGAGGTGGGGCCGCGCTTTCGCGCCGCCGGCGACCGGATTGCGCCCGCGGCGACCGCGAGCGCCGGGGGCGGCGTTGCTGCAACAGGAAGGACCAGCCAACGGCCTTGAAGGGGCGACCTATAACGCGACGCTTGTCGGGGACAGCGGATTCCGACTTGACAGGCCCGGGCGATGCCGATGACATGCGGCTTTTCCGCGGGCGTGCGGCTGCGGTGTGGGATGGAGATTCTCGAACATCTTTCGGCGCTCGACGGAGCGGTCGTCCTCGTCTATCTGGCCCTCGTCGCCCTGATCGGGCTGGCCTTCCGCCGCCAGAGCAGCTCGACGGAGTTCCTGCTGGCCAACCGCGGCATGGGATGGCTGCCTGTCGGGCTGAGCGTGATGGCCACGCTTTTCAGCGCGAACAGCTTCCTGATGGTCCCGGGCGAGACGTTTCGGCACAACCTGCTGTTCGGGGCCAGCCTCATCGGCATCCTCGCCACCGTGCCCATCGTCATGCGGTGGTTCATTCCGATCTACGCGCGCTCCGGGTGCTTCACCGCCTATGAGCTGCTGGAACGACGTTTCGACGTTCGCGTCCGCCTGCTGGCCGCCCTGCTGTTCATTCTGCTGCGGACCGGGTGGATGGCCGCGGCGACCTTCTCGTGCTCGCTGGCCGTGGCGGTCATTTCCGGAACCGACCTCATGCTGACCATCTGGGTCATGGGGGCCGTGACCACGATCTACACCGTGACCGGCGGCATCAAGGCCGTCATGTGGAACGACGTACTGCAGTTCGCGGTCTTCGCGGTTGCGATTGCGGGGGCCGCGTGGGCGGCCATCACGGAGGTGCCGGGCGGCTGGTCGGGGACGTGGGCGGCCTACGAAGCCGCCGGGAAACTCAGGTTCCTCGACCTGCGCCTCGACCTGAGCCTCCGCATGGGGACGTGGGCCCTCGTCATCGGAGCGTTCGTAGAGAACCTCTCCGCGTATGCCACGGATCAGTCCCTCGTGCAGCGGTATCTGACAGCCACCTCCGTGCAGGTATGCCGGCGAGCCTTCATCGCCAACATCGTCGGGGTCATGATCGTAATGCCGGGCCTCATGATCCTCGGCGTGGCGCTTTCGAGCTTCTATCAGAACCGCCCCGAGCGACTCGTCTCCGCCCCGACGGAGTACTTTCTCCGCAAGCCCGCGGAGCTGCGCCACATGCCTGACCTCGTCGAGGCCCTGGCCGCCCGGCGCGGCCTGGGCCCGGCCGAATGGATGGAACGCGCCATCGGGCACCCGGACGTGCTCAGGCAGGACCTGGCCGCGCGCTACAAGGAAGACCCGCGCCTGGCCGTCGAGGATCTGTACCGGGCCAACCGTCAGGACGAGGCGATGCCTCTGTTCATCCGCAAGGAAATGCCCCGGGGGCTGATCGGCACGGTCATCGCGGCGCTGCTGGCCGCGACGATGTCCAGCATCGCCGGGGGCATCCACTCCATCGCTACCTCGATCGTGACCGACATCCGGGGGCGATTCTTCGGACGCCCCGCAGGAGCCGACCCGTCGGCCGAAGTGAGGTTCATCCGCGTTCTCACGCTCATCCTGGGCATCCTGGCGACGGCCCTGGCGTGCGTCGTGAACCGGCTCGGTCCGGTGTTCGACATGAACAAGAAGCTCAACGGATCTTTTTCGGGACCGCTGCTGGCGGTCTTCGTGCTGGCCTTCTTCTCCCGACGGGCGCGGACGGTGCCCGTCCTGCTGGCCGCCGCGATCGGCGCGGGTTCCACCGCCTGGTTGATCTCGCTCGGCGAGATTCGCCGGCTGCCGACCTGCCTGACGCAGACCGGCACCATTTCTCCGATGTGGTTCTGTGTCTTCGGCTTTCTTGTAACCTGGGTGATCGGCTACGGCGCGAGCCTGGCCGTTCGGCCGGCTCGGGACAACCCGCCTGCCGAGACGATATGAGCGGCGTCGGGCCGGCCGCCGGACCTGTCGGGGGAGCTTGCCTGCCGGCGCAAGGGGCTGTAGTTAAAGGCCCGCTTGTCGCCACGCGGCGAGACCGGCGGGCCGCGTCGGACGGACAGGGCCTCGGTGCCCAAGCAGTCTGAAAAGGGGCTCGTGCCCTCCAGAGGTGGCGAAACCACGCAGAGGGATTCGAGCATGACGGTTCATTTGAATGACGACCGGAACCGAAGCAGATTCCGCAGCCGGCCGCGCAGCGCGCGGACAAGACAGGCCGTAAATCCCGGGCGGGCCGCCGGGTTATGCCTGGTCCTCGTCGCGACATGCGCCGCTGCCGACCCGGCCTGGGTAACCGTGTCGGGCGAGCGTTGCCCGCTGGTCCGCAAGGAGTTCGAACTGCCTGCCGCGCCGCGGAAGGCCGTAGCCCGCGTGGTTGGGCTGGGGCATTTCCATCTGTACGTCAATGGCCGGCGGGCGGGCGACGCGGCCATTCACCAGCCCTGGTCGCAGTACGACCGGACGATCTACTTCGAGGAGATCGAGATTACCTCGCTGCTGAATGCAGGCCGGAACGCCGTCGGCGCCATGCTGGGCAACTCGTTCTGGGTGAACCCCCCTGCTCCACCGGAGCGCTACCATAAGGGCGGTGCAGAGACGAACTTCGGACCGCGCTTCCTTCTATGGGCCGAGCTGGCGGTCGAATGCCTCGACGGACAGCACGCCACCATCGCCACCGACGAAAGCTGGGAGGCGACCGACGGCCCGGTCACATTCAGCCACGTTTACGGCGGGGAGGATTACGACGCGCGGCTCGAACCGTCCGGGTGGAGCCGTGCGGGCTTTCGGACCGACGGCTGGCGGCGGGTCTCGGTGACCAAGGCCCCGGCCGCCAGGCTCCAGCGGCAGTTCTGGCCGCCGATCCGCCAGAAGGAGGTTTTTCCGGCGCGGCAGGTTGTTGCGGTCGGCCCGGGCACGTTTCACGTCTTCTTCGGCCAGAACGCCTCCGGCATCCTGCGTTTCACAGTGCAGGGCAAAGCCGGGCAGAGCTTCACCGTCGTTCCCTCGGAGTACCGGACGGATGCGGGCGGGTTCATGAAGCCCAAGTGGGGACCGCCGGTGCTGTTCCGGTATACGCTGCGGGGCGGCGAACCCGAGACGCATCAGTGGCTGTTCCACTACAGCGGGTTCCAGGCCGTGGAGATCGTGGGGGCCGTGCCGGCGGGTCAGCCCGGCGCCGGGGACCTGCCTGTACTCCAGCGGCTGGAGCTGGTCCATACCCGCACGGACCTGCCGGAGGTGGGCCGCTTCGTCGCTTCGAGCGACCTGTTCAACCGCACGCATCAACTGATCGACTGGGCGATGCGATCCAACATGTCGTACGTGATGACCGACTGCCCGCACCGCGAGAAGCTCGGCTGGCTCGAGTGCGCCTACCTGCTGATGCCGAGCTTCGCTTACCGCTATGACTGCCGAGAGTGGTTCGCCAAGATCGCCCGCGACATTCGTGAAGCTCAGGAGCCGTCGGGGCGAATCCTGACGGTCGCCCCCGCGTATCCGGGCACGCGCTTCCCGGATGCCTTCCACTGGACCGTCGAGTGGGGCGCGGCGGGCGCGCTGCTGCCGTGGCAGCATTATCTCTGGTACGGCGACCCGGGCATCCTGCGCGACAGCTACGACAGCATGCGGCGCTTCGTCGACTATGTCGCTTCGGTCTCCAGGGAGGGCATCGCCCCCGCCGGGCTCGGCGACTGGTATGACTACGGGCACGGGCAGCCCCCGGGGCCGAGCCGGTTCACGCCGCAGGACCTCACCGCCACGGCCGTGCAGGCCATGTGCATCGACGCCGTCATCGGGGCGGCGGAAGTCCTCGGGCGCGACGACGATGTGGGGCGATACCGCTCGTTGCGCGAGCGGACGGCCGCGGCCTTTCTCGGCCGGTTCTACGATCCCGCGAGGAAGGCGTTCACGCATCGCGGCTCGTGCCAGTGCGCGCATACGATCGCGTTGGCCGCCGGCCTGGTCCCCGAGGCCGACCGAGCGCTCGTTCTGGACGCCGTGATTGCCGACCTCGAGAAACGCGGCTGGCAGCAGACGCCCGGGGATGTGGGGCACGTGTTCTTCATCCGTGCGCTGGCCCAGGCCGGGCGGTCGGACGTGCTGCACCGGGTGTACTCGCGAGAGGGCGTGGGCAGCTACGGGGGCATTCTCAGGAAGGGCCTGACCGCCATGCCGGAGACGTGGGACGCGATGAACGACGGCTATCAGTCGCACAATCACTGCATGCTCGGCCACGTCGTCGAATGGTACTATGCGTACGTGGCCGGCATCCGGCAGCAGCCGGGCGACGTCGGCTGGAAACGGATCCTCATCGCACCGCAGCCGGGACCGCTCGAGCAGGCGGAGGCCGCCTTCCGGAGCCCGGCCGGGCTGATCACCAGCCGCTGGAAGGTGACGGACGGCCGGTTCCAGCTGGAGGCGGAGGTGCCCGCCGGCGTGGTGGGCGAACTGGTATTGCCCGACGGGACCCGGAGGACCGTGCAGGCCGGGCACCACGTGGCCCAGTGCGCGTATGCCGCTGCGGCCCGATAGGAGCCCGCCCCGCCGCCGGCGGCGTGCGCGCCTGCACCCGGAGCAGACGAGGGGAAAGCAGCCGTCGCGAGGTGCATCGAGAGAGGATCGAGGCCGGCCTTGGAACGCGAACAGGAGGCGCCCCACGCCATCGTGGCGGCCGTACGGTCGGAACCCGCGGAGGCAACGGAACCATGAGCGGCAAGCTTGCGCTACACGGCGGAACGCCGGTACGAACCAGACCTTTTCCTTCCTGGCCGGTCTTCGGCGAACCGGAGGAACGCGCCCTGCTTCGGGCCCTGCACAGCGGCAAGTGGGGAAAGCTCGACGGCTCCGAGGTTGCCACGTTCGAGCGGCGTTTCGCGGAGTACCACGGCGCCCGGCACGGAATCGGCGTCGTCAACGGAACGGTCTCGCTCCGGCTCGCGCTGATGGCGGCGGGCATCCGGGCCGGGGATGAGGTCATCGTCCCGCCGTACACGTTTCTGGCCACGGCCACGGCTGTCATCGAGGCGAACGCCGTGCCCGTGTTCGTCGACATCCGGATCGAGACGTTCAATATCGACCCGCCGGCGATCGAAGCGGCCATCACCCCGCGGACTCGCGCGATCATCCCCGTCCACATGGGCGGGCTGCCGGCGGACATGGACGCCATCATGGCGATTGCGGAGCGGCACGGGCTGACGGTGATCGAGGATGCCGCCCATGCCCACGGGGCTGAGTACAAGGGTCGTCGGTGCGGATCGATCGGGCATCTCGGTTCCTTTTCATTCCAGTCCACGAAGAACCTCAGCTCCGGCGAGGGGGGAATGATCACAACGAGCGATGACGACCTGGCGGCCAAGTGCCGCTCACTGCATAACTGCGGTCGCGTCGCGGGCGGGCTGTGGTACGAGCATCACGTGATCGGGGGAAACTACCGGCTGGGCGAGTTCCAGGGCGCGATCCTGAACGCGCAGATGGACCGCCTCGAGGAGCAGGTTCGCACCCGCGAGCGCAACGGAAGGTACCTGGCCGAGAAGCTCGCCGCGATTCCCGGGATAGTGCCCCAGGAGCGGACGGCCGACTGCACCCGCCACGGGTACCACCTCTTCCTCCTGCGTGTCGATCCCGCGGTCTTCGGAGCTCCACGAGACGCGGTCGTCAAGGCGGTGGCCGCCGAGGGCATCCCGATCTGCGGAGGCTATGCCGTGCCGCTGTACCGGCAGCCCCTGTTCGTGAACCGGGCCTTCGGGCCGTTCATCCCGCAGGCCCCGGTGGATTACAGCCGCGTCCGGTGCCCGAACTGCGAGCAGATCTGCTTCGAGCAGGGCGCCTGGATGGAACAGCGGCTGCTGCTGGGCACCCGCGAGGATATGGACGATATCGTCCGCGCCTTTGCGAAGGTGTACGAACACCGGGACCAGCTGGCGGTCTGACGCGGCGCGTCGTGTCACAACCACCCTTGGTGCCGGACACGCACCCGCACCGTCACGCGTCCGCGTGCTTCGCCGCGGTGACAGAGAGCGCCCGGCAAGAGGCGCGGCGGCGGCCGGATGAAGGCTGCGCGAAGCCTGCGCGTCGACGGCAACTCAGAGACACCGCAGGAATGCCACGAGATCGGCCTTTTCCTGCTCCGTGAGCTTCACACCCGTGACCAGGTTGAAGAACTCCACGGTATCTTCGATCGTCAGCAGCCGCCGGTCGTGCAGGTAGGGCGGCGACTCCCGGAGCCCGCGCAGGGGGAACGTCTTGATCGGGCCGTCGCCGGCGGCCATCCGCCCGTTGATCATCTGGGGCTTGAAGAACCGCTCCGTCCGCAGGTTGTGCATCAGGTTGTCCGTGTAATACGGAGACGGGTGGCAGTCCCCGCAGCGGCCCTTCCCGAAGAAGACCTCCTGACCGCGAAGTTCCGCGGGCGTGGCCTTCGCCGGATCCAGGCGCCCGAAGACGTCAAGCTTGGGGGCCGGAGGGAAGTCCAACAGGGCCTGGAACTCTGCCATGAAGTGCACCTGGCTGCCCCGCTCCAGGACGTTGACCCCCTTCTT
>Ga0209162_1000920_pt1 | contig 30593 bp, 39 predicted proteins | sample YNPNPMetaG_FD_187121 | JGI IMG/M metagenome (GOLD analysis project Ga0209162, IMG submission 187121) | Anoxygenic and chlorotrophic microbial mat microbial communities from Yellowstone National Park, USA - YNP NP MetaG (SPAdes) (version 2) ...
TCGGGATCTTCGGGCACATTAGTAAACCAGTCAGGGCAGGGGGACTCGCTGGCAGGTTGCTGCTCCATTTGCACCACTTGTTTCGAGCCGCCACAGAACATTGAAAAAAGACTGAGAACAACTATCATCAGCAACAATGATCTTGATTTCATAATCTTTCTCCTCTGATACTTGTGAAATGATGAATTTGGTCTATTTATAATTTGAAAATTGTTTGTTACACTTTAATCATGGCATCGTTGGCAAAAGAAGCTTTGCCAATACAAGTCCAACTAACATAAAGAACATAAATATCTCCAGTGATTTGATCCCACTTGACTCTAAGGCTTTTAATGTGTTTAATATCTCCTCGACACCTTTCCCACGCACTTTGCAGGCACAGGCCTGTCAGGATGAAATCCCTGTTCATTATAAAGCGTGCAGGTGGCTTTGCGATGATCCGAGGTCCAAACTTTACAGTTTTTGCAATCAGCGCAGCGATCGCCAGATTTGATGGTTGACATGGTTAATTCCTTTCATAAAAGTGAACAAGATGTTATTTCTGGAAAACTGGTTCATTAATTGGCACCCCGTTATCTCTAAGTACACCATTCCAGCTATTGAGCGGTGGCTGGTTTCTGATGATGTTGATCAAGGAATTCAGTAACTTTGCTTCGTTTACCAAGTCCACGCTTTTTTCTTTCAAACCTGCTTTGAACAGATGTTCTCGAGCATCAAAAAGAATTGACTCAGTAAAAATTGCCTCGTTTAAGCAGTTAATTTCCTTGTTGAAATAATATTTTAGAAATGCTGAGACCAGACTTGATGCTTCCTCAACTGAGAATTCTGTAAAATCTTCCATTTCACTATCCTTTGCAATGATTCGTTGATTTGATAAAATGCTTCCATCTTAATACCTTAAATATAGCTGCTTGGTTACGCAATTAATTCAGTATTCCACAATCATTTGGCAGGTGCAAATGTTACTTGATATCCTGCTTTAATTTCATTCTTAAGCCCATATTTCCCATCTCATCTTTCACAAGTACATTTTTTACTCTGCCTAATGAATCTAAAAACATACCGACTCGGGTAAGGCTGTCGTTGCAATGATGAATCGCTTGTTTATAATCAGGAAAGTCTAAAGACGTAGGATATCTTTCAGCCAATTCATAAGCTCTATCAAGATATTCAAAGGCATTTTCTAAAATTTTAATTTCATCTTCATTTAGATGAGAGTATTTTTGTTTAGTCGATAGTCCCTTTTGAGCGATTCCGTAATATGCTTGACCGATATTCATACAAGTAATCATTTCCCAATCTTTTGGTATTTGAAGAGCCAACACTTTTTTGAAATATGAAATCGCTTCATAATCCTGACCTTGACGACCTGCGTCAAGCCCTCGTTTAAAGATCATTTTATAATCTTCCATTTTTTCCTCTCTTATCAATAATCCGCTGCTTTTTATTTTAGAAACAAGAAATAGATAATTATAAATAATATTATTACTGCACCTGCGATAATCCCTGCTTTTATCAGCATCTGCTTTCTTTTATTCAATAGAGCGTCTACTTCTGTTCTCATCTTGATAAGTCGATCATCTTGTAATTTCTCTGACTCGGCTGACTTGAGCAGACGATTTTTTTCATTCAAAGATTTTTCGGTGCTTAGCAATTGTATATACGCTTCAGTAAGTTCAGATGTGGCTAGCTTATGTTCATCTTCGTGTAATAATATTCTTGACTTAGTGATTAGCTCAATTTCTTGTCGCCATTGCTGGCTGTTATGATATTGTTGAATAACTGGTTTAATAGTATCATACAATCCTTTAACTTTATTAGAACGTTTCGTGATAAGATGATCTGCCAATCGTCTAGCTAAATCTTGTTTTCCTAGAGTTAGAAAATTAGCAATCTGTTTTTGTGCAAATGGGATGCAGGCAATAGTATTTGGAAAATTTGTTAAAATTGCATCAAATGCGTCAGATAAATTTCCATAGAGTTGGCTAATTACCGCTTGATTATAATTTATTAGATCTTCAAGCGAGACTTTTTTACTATAAAGAAGATTTAATTTTTCAAGACCTGCATTGCTAAAAGGCTCTAGCTCTTCTATGCTCAATTCTAAAAAATCTTCTATCGGACTGTCAATATTGACCTCTGAAAATGATGTATCATCATTTAAGGCTTCATCAGACATTGCGAGGGGTATTATTTTATCAAGAAGCTCAATTGATGCTTTAGTTCTTTGGTCTAAATTAGCTCTTCTTGCTAATTCAATCTTAGGTTCTAATTGTGCAATAATAGAAGGCAATTTTTGCTCATTTTCTTTTGCTTGTGCTTCCCATATACGGTTTGCCCAAAGCGGTTTTTGACCCGCTTGTTTAAAGATCAACAGAGCTTCTTGAAGATGCTCCTCTTTTTGTTCGTTCTCTTCGACACAAGACAAATCAAAGAGTTTTTGAGCATAATTTACAGCCTCGTCGTGTTTTTTCATAGCATCTAATAATGGTACCAGCAATGCTAAAACAGTTTGAGGATCAAATTCATTCTCAAGTGCGGCTTTCAATTCCTTTACGGCTCCTTTCAAATCATCAGTCCCTCCGCAAACGTATGCATTTAGATAAGATACATATCCACTTACATAAGGATCATTTCCGAAAACACTCCACCCACACCGATGTTTTATATTACCATACCACTCATCTCTATACTCTGAAAGAGCTTTTCTTTCTTCTCTGCCTTCTTTTGTGATAAAACGCAGAGCTTTACCAACGGCGGTTCTTCGACGCCACTCTCCTCCAAATTCTTGAATAACATCTTGTTCGATTTTTTCTAACTCAAAAACTTTTTTTGCTTCTTTTGGCGGAAGTACGCTTTTTTTATAAGCACGTATAACTTCAGGATCATTTAGATATAACCAAGCACTATTTAAATGATCCAAATCAGTCGATGTATCCCATACTTTTCTGGCTAGTTCATATCGTCTTGGTTCTTGAACTTTGTTTTCATAACAATACTTATTCATACCACTAAAGTAAAATTCAAGAAACATCTGAGGTTGGCAAGGCTCCGATGCTAAGAATGCTTCTGCCTCTTTAGATAATTTATTCCAATCCAGGGTTAATTCACCTGCACGATATTGGATCAAACCGATGTTAAACATTTTTATCTCGCCACGTATTTGACACACCTCATAAAGTTTATTGCTGTCTAAAAGTTTTAAATAATCTAATATGCTTGGTTCATGGAGTGAAGACACGGCGTAATCTGGAAGAGATGTAAACTGATTAAGAAGGTCTTGATCATCAGGAGTAACAGGCGCTAATCCTAAAAAATGATAAAAGTAATAAAGACAGATTGGACGATCTTTATGTGGTATTCCCTTATTGAATAATTCTGCTGCCTGCAATGCTAAAGAAAACTGATCCTTCTGCGTAAGTTTATTTTCGTCTTTAGGGAGAGATGCAATAAAGTTGTCGAACTCCTTTTTTCCTGGATAAAAAACAGATATATTATTAGACATAACTTTTCTCCTGATTTAGAAATTATGATTTAGCTTTTATTGATGAATTTTGCAATTATATTTTATCTTGGCTTCTCTATCATAATTCACAGCTCCCAAAAATTTATAAATTTGATCATCACCTCCTTCAGGCGTAATTAAAATCAAATTGGATATGAAAATTTTTAGAACATTATATTTTATTGACTGCTTCAATTCTTCAACGTCTGATAGTTTAAAAAATAAGTTAGAAATCAAAGATCAACCGTAACATCCGTCGCCGAATACGATCCCCAATGTCCTTCTTCGGAGCCATCGACATATACCTCTCCCTCCTGCCCATAATCGGCGTCAAATTCGGCAATTCCATTGGAGTCGGTATATTCAGCATTGGACATGCCGCCAGCTAAGCCGCTATAGCTTAGCACAACCCGATGACCCCTGGCGGGTTTACCATCACGAAGGACTCTGATTCTTATCGTTGGCATTGGCTTCTCCTTCTTCTTAAATCTAAGGTCAATTATAAAAATTATCACCGAAACGCCTGAAAAATCGAAAACAGCGCCCCGCCACTAACGATGAAACCAATCACCACAGCCGCCAGCACAATGAGGATCAACACGCCCTGGATCATAAAATAAACCCTCAACTTATCCATCATTGGCACCAACTGGCTGGAGTCTTTGGCGAGCGCAGCACTGTCGGCTCGGCTGCCTGCCTGAAATAGCAGCACTCCCATCCAGATGGGCAGCCAGGCGATGAGAATTCCAACAATGGTAATAGCTGTGATTATTCCATAAATGATCAATAATACACCGAGAAATTTGAGCCAGCCTTTGGATTGTCCAGCAATAGCCAATAAACGATCGGTCACATTTTCTGTTGCCTGCATGTTAATCTCCTTGAGTTTTATTTTTGGTTTGATTTTCTTTTTTCAATCCATCCACTTCGCCGCCCCCTCGACATCCACCACCACGGCGGCAATCCCTAACTTCAAATAGTCATCGATTTGATAATCACCTCCCTCGGGGGCAATCAAGATTTTGGTGAGCTGGGCGAACTTTTTCCGTTGTAATTTTTTCAATAGCTTTTTCAACTGGGCGGTTTTGGTTTGTTCTGGCGTTGGGGGCAAACGTGCCAGCATCAGATCGATGGGAATGTTTTTGAGGAGCCGAAAGGCCGTTGCAAAATCTTCCGTCGCCAGAATTTCAAAATTACGAGCGAACTTCATTTGTAGATCACCAATAAACTTTTGGTCTTGATTGACGAGTAAGATTTTTTTCATAAATTTTCCAGGTAGCTGGATTATTGCCAAGGTGCAGTTCTTGGCTTCAGTGCTGAGGTTCGCAAAAGATGGTATCAATATTTGTACCAGCTTTTTGATAGCAATATATTGCTATTAAGCTGCTGATTTTTCAAAGTGATTTTGTAAGACTACCTTATTGAGCTAATGTTAGATGTTGCCCACAGGCGACATTATTGTTGCTTGCAGACGACAATTTCCTGCGAAGTTACAGCGCCTTCGCAAGCGGATGACAGTAAAGAGCGTTCCAGGGAGCGTTAACTTTGGGAAGGGTCTATTCGAAGAAATTTCTATTGACTTTGTGTTCAAAATAATATAAAAGTGACAAAAGATCGAAGCGAATGGAGCGAATTTTACTATGGAAAGCGACTTGTTGACCAAACCACTTCCGACTTGCAAACGAGTTGAGGAACGAATGTCGTTCGAGCAATTCTGCGATCTGATCGATAAGGATCAAAAAGCATATCTCATTGACGGAGTGATGGTTATGGAGTCCCCTGCTTCCTATGATCATGAGGATTTATTTTGATTTTTGAATTCTATTCTGAGAATTTATGTTTCCCAGAAAAAGTTAGGAATTATTCTCGGCTCACGATCGCTCATCCGATTTTCAGATTATACAGGATTCGAGCCCGATCTGCTTTTTGTGAGCAATAGCAGGCGTCATATCATCAAAGAGCAATTTGCTGAAGGCGTTCCAGATATGATCAGCGAAATTGTGCTGCCGAGCAGTCGTCAACTGGATCAGGTCGATAAGCAAAATTATTATGCCGAATTTGGCGTGAAGGAATACTGGCTCATCGATCCGTATCGGCAAACAGCAGAATTTCTTTATAATCATCAGGGCAATTGGCTGCCGCTGCCAGTTGATGAAAATGGAATTTTTCATTCCACAACCATCCCTGGTTTCTGGCTGCGGGTGGATTGGCTGTTCGCTGAAAAGCTTCTTGATGAATTGGAGGTGGTAAGTTTGGTGATTAGGTAACTGGTGAATTGGGCGCATGGGTAAGGAGGTAATTGGAAAATTTGATAAGTGGAAAAATATACACGTGGTGAAATGCTGGGATATTTGGAAAAAAGACGTTTTTATTGTTATCGAGAGATTGCGGAATCTGCTGTTAAAACAAGCTTATTCTATCCCTTGCTCAATCAACTATTAACGCAGTAATCCAATTTCCTAATCACCTCTTCCACAGTTGCCAAATTACCCGGTCACCCCAATTACTCATTCAACCAATTTCCCAATCGCCTAATACCCCAATTCCTTCAAAATTTTATGCAAGGTCGCCCGATTTAGCCCACATTCCTTTGCCGCTGCGGTGATGTTTCCATCATGTTTTTGCAGCGCTCGCTTAAAATAGACTCTTTTGAAGTCCTCAATCAAGCCGGTTTTGGCCGTTTCATACGGTTGATCCAGCAGATGCGCAGGAAACTGAAATGGCTGGTCATTGGTGGGGAATATGATGTCGTGGTCGTCGATTGGGGCCTCGCCAGTATGAAACGCTACCAATCGCTCGATGAAATTTCTAAGATCACGAATGTTACCAGGCCAGGAATGATGTTGCAGCTTAGTCATGGCGGCGGGAGTCAATTCTGGTACGGGTCTGCTCATCTCACGAGCATAACGCTGGAGGAAAAGCTCCACCAGTCTCGGAATATCTTCGGGTCGCTCGCGCAATGGCGGGAGCTGAATGGTGATGACGTTCAGGCGATGAAACAAGTCCTCTCGAAAGGATCGTTCTTTGGTCAATTGCAGCAGGTCTTTATTGGTGGCAGCCAGGATGCGGACATCCACCGCCTGGATCTCGGTTCCGCCCAGGCGCTGAAAACATTTATCTTCGATGGAGCGCAGGATTTTGGCTTGCGATTCCATAGGCAGATCGCCGATCTCATCCAGAAAAATTGTGCCCTGGTCCGCCAACTCCAATTTGCCTTTTTTCTGACTGTCGGCTCCTGTGAAAGCCCCTTTTTCATGGCCAAAGAATTCGCTTTCGAACAATGTAGCGGGAAGGGTGCTGCAATTGATCGGCACAAACGGCCTGGCGCTGCGCTGGCTGCGGCGATGGACTTCCCGCGCCATGATCTCTTTGCCTGTGCCCGATTCGCCCTGGATAATAATCGTCGAATCGATCTTCGCCACCTGGTCGAGCTGGCGCAGTACCGATTTCATGACGGGACTTTCGGCAACGATTTGATCGAAGCGATCGGCAGTGGCTTCCTGATACAGCAGCCGCCAATTGACCTGCTCCAGTTGCCGCTCGATGATCAACTTCAATTCTTCGATTTTGGGGGATTTGGACATGTAATGGAGCGCGCCCAGCTTCATGGCCTCTACGGCGGAATCCACTTCGGCGTAATCGGTGATCATGATGACGGGCAGGTCGGGCTGGCATCTTTTGATCCGCTTGAGTACCTCGATGCCGTTCATCCCTTTGCCCAATTTCAAATCCAAAAGGACGACATGCGGTGTGGATTTGTTCAATGCTTCCAGTCCCTCTCGGCCAGAATGAACGATGGTCAGGTCAAAGGTCGCCTCTGCCAGCGCTTGAAAGGTGTGGCAGAATTTTTTGTCATCGTCGATGAGCAGGGCTTTTAATTTGATCATGGTTGCTTCCTTTTTGGGGACGGGAATTGGATAATGAATGTCGGACGATCTCACCAAACTCCAAAATTCAATCTCCAAAAAACAAATAATATTCAACTCTCAATGTTCAAAACCTCTCCTTTCAGGTGATGGCTGTTTGAAGTGAAGCAAATAGCAACATTGAAATCGATCCGCCAGTTATCAGAGAGATTGAAAATTTGAATTTTAAAAAATATAATATATTTTACCCAATGTTGCAAAGGATATTTTTAATTTCTCCTGGACGTAGCCAAATTATGGCTTGCTTTTTAATTCGGATTTTATTATTTTAATTATGGATTTATTTCAGATTGATTTTTATTTAGGCTCCTGCAAAATTATGATTTTGGAGTCATTTCGAACGAAACGAAGTGGAGTGAGAAATCTGTATATCTCATAAGATGAATTTGTTAACCGAATTTGTTGCTTCGAGCGAAATGATATTTTTTATTTTGCAGGACCCTAATTTTTATTTGATTTGGAGTACGCCATGATCACAACCAAGCATATCATAGATAAGGTAAATAAGATTAAACGATTTGATGATTTAGTCGCACTGAATCATTATATTGACTATCTTCTTTTCCGAGAACTTGACGAAAAGACTGAATTGGGCCAGGCGCTTATCTCAGGATTGGAAGCCATCGTCAACGGACAAACGTATTCGATTAGCTCGTCTCAAGATATTTTGAAGGTGGCTGATGAATTATGAATTTAAGATCACGCCTGATTTTGCCAGAGATTTTAAACGATTAGCCAAAAAGAACAAGCATCTCGCCGATGATTTTGATCGTTTCCTCCAGAGTTTTGTTCATACGTTGGGGGACATAATCCCGGGAACTGGTGGCGCTTACAAAATTCGCATGTCTGCCACAGGCACTGGCAAGCGTAGCGGTTATCGACTGATATATTATTTTTTCCATGAGAACGAAGTCTATTTTCTCAAAATTTATCATAAAGCAATACAAGAAACTATTTCTGAGTCCGAAAAAAAGGAGATCCAACAACTTATCCTTGAAATAAAAAATATGAAATGATCCTCAAAATTACCGCTGGTCCCTAAGAAAGATTTGATAATTATAACGATTATTCTCGGCTCTTCATTTAATAAAAACTTATTACCCAATCACCCAGTTACCAAATTACCCAACTATGATCTTCTTAATTTAATGACAAAAGTCGTCCCCCGATTCCTCGAGCTACGAGCCACCTCAATGCTCCCCCCATATTTTTCCAGCGTCCGTCGAGAATAATAGAGACCAAAGCCGCCCTTGCTATTCGATTTGGTGGTGTAGCTTTCCTCAAAAATTTCATCCCATAATTTTCGGGGAATGCCACAGCCATTGTCCGAGAATTCGACCAACAGGTGGCGATCGTTCTGGCGGAGTTTGAGGGTGATTTGGGGATCGGGTTGGCCGATCATGGCGCGTTGAGCGTTTTCCAGGAGATTATCCAGAATCATCGCCAGTTCGTTTGGTTTGATACAGACCATTAACTCCTGCGGTGGCGGATCGTCCGTAATCAGGGTTGGATGCAGCTTCATTTTATTTTCCACGGCGGACAGGGCACGTTGGATGCTTGTTATGGCATCGCAGGTGAACCAGCGGGCCACGGCACCATTGACTTCGCGAACGTTCAGTTTGATCTGTTCGACAAGACGATAGACATTTTTCAAAAGATCTGCGGCCACGCCCTTTTTCAATGCCAGGGCGACTTTGATCTTTTCCAAATTGGCGGCGAGCAACAGCCGCAGTCGCTCCAATTCCGATGCTGCGTGCACCTGGATGGCTGCCTGCTGCGCCAGTTGATGGATGCGACCCAGCTCTTTGAAGGCCAATTGATAATAGCTTAAAATTGTTTCTTTGAGCTGTTGCTCCACCTTTTCATTGATCGGCTGGTTGGGCGGCAAATTAACACTGAACAATTGCAATTGGTTCAAACAACTGGTAGCCCAACTGCCGTGGTCAAAGGCTTTGCAGCTCACCAGAAGCTCTTCAGCCAATCGCTCTTGAGTGACCTGAGTAAGATCGCTCTTTTCCAGCCAGACCAATCCCGCAAAGAAAATGAAAGCGGCCGCCATTGGAAATAGCAGGGCTACCCAAAAGCCATGCCCATTGGCGATGGCAGCAAAAAGCACATAAATCACTAACGAAAAAATCGGCAGATAATAGGTGGTCCGAGCGATGATCCATTTTTTCGCTTTCAATATCAGTGAGACGGCTATAAAAATAACTGTCATGCCAATAAATTTAAAGAACTCTAACTGAACAATTGGCGACTTTACGATCCGCATGATCTCTCGCCGACCTGAAGCCACCCCTTTGGCCCAGCCCGTCTGTTCTTGGATGGTCAACAATTGTCCTGGCGATAGATTCGTCTGAATAATTTCAATGCCGCTGGGGAACCAGATTTTCAAATCATATTTTTTATCAGATGGCACGCCAAAATGGATGGTGGTGGAATTCATGCAGCCGTAGCCATAGCCGCCGTTCACTTCCCGCAGGCCGAGCAGATATTCCTTTTGATCGACTCGCCCAGCTTCGTATAAAAACGCTTTGGCGCCAATGGCATCCCGATTGCTGGCGGTTCCGATTAATTTGATTTCAAGGTAGTTTTTATTATTCAGCAGATTTTCATAATAGATGCTTTCGGCATCGTTGTTGGCCACATATAAATCGAGGTCGCCATCGCCATCAGGATCGCCGCAGGCAACGCCGTTGGAATAACAGACGGATTCCAGTTTGAAGGTCTTTTCATCCTGAATGAATTTTCTGTTGCCCAGATTTTTGAAAAATAGGTTCGGGCCACGATTGGAAAGAAACAGATCCAGATCGCCATCGTTGTCGGCATCGAAAAAACAGGCGCTGCTGGTGAGGCAGCTATCGAGCAATCCTGCGGCAACGGTGATGTCGGTGAAGCACCCTGCACCATCATTTTCATAGAGGCGATTGGTGGAGACCAGGTTGCAGATATACAGGTCGAGATCGCCGTCATTGTCGAAATCAGCTAAGCAGGCGGCGGTGCTCTTGGCCAATGAATCGGCTCCAGGTGGCAGCCATTGCAGCGTCAGGTCGCTAAAAAATGGCAGCCCTGTTTGGGGATGAATCCCTTCGTTGCGATAGACTCGATTGGGCAAATTGAAAAAGGTCACCACCAGATCCAGATCACCATCGCCATCCAGATCGCCGAAGGTGGCGCTTTTGCCGCCGCGACGGCTAATTAGCCCTGCCTGCTTTGTAATCTCTTTGAATCTTCCGAAGCCGTTATTATGAAACAGCATATTGGTGGTGTCTTCGTTGGTCACAAATAGATCCACATCACCATCGTTGTCCACATCGCCCCAGATGCCGACCTGGGAGCGGACGATGCCCCCAGCTACACCTGCTTTGACGGCCACCTCTCGAAAAACTTGATTCCTGATATTTTCAAATAGCACATTTTTTTCATACATGCTGGTCACATATATGTCCCGATCGCCATCGTTGTCCATATCAGCGAGGGTGGCGCCCATGTCATAAACAACTGCGCCCTCTTTAGATCGAGCAACACCAAGAAGGTTAAGATGTTCGGCACCATCAACAAATTGCCTCTCAAAAGGGTCTTTGACTCTAATTTGCCGATTCCCCTCATATAAAAAGAGGTGATTTTTGTCAGAGGTATTGATGCTATAAATATCCTCATCGCCATCGCTATCGATATCTGCAATTGCGACACCGTATTCATCGGCAGTGCCTTTCATTGGCAGATCAAAAAATTGCCATTTTATTTGTGGCATCATTGGCGACTGTGGGCGGACGAATATCACTTTGCCATCATGCGTTAGCAGATAGATTTTCGCCTGGGGTTTTTTGGGTGGTTTAGTGAACCAGAGAATATCCCGCTGGCGATTGGCATAGGTTGCGATTCTACCAGAGGTAACAATAGCGTTGGTGTTGACAAATATGGGCCGAGGGACATCCTGCCAGGTGGCGACAACCGTATCCTGTATTAATGAAGCGAACGGAAGCAGGTAGCATTGATCGAGCGTCAATTTAATTATCCATGAATCATCTGTCAGAAATCCATAGCCAAGCGTATCATTTACTAACGCAACATTCGGGACTGCATCTTTTTTGAGCTGCATTTTGATCTGCCAATTTCGTCCATTCCAATGCAAAAGAAATCCTTGATCGCGATATTTCCCGCCAGCCCAGCCACAACTGTCGTTGGCCATACCGATATTGGTTACATGGCCAAATATGGGACAGGGAACCAACTCCCACCTGTTGCCGTCAAAGTGCATGATTTGTCCCCACTGGCAGACGGCCCAGATGTTGTTGGGAGCCAAGTAATCGATTTGGAGAATGGGATCAGCATTGGGAGTGTAATAATCAGTGGTTGCCCCTTGTTTTTCATGCCGTAGGAAATAGCGATAATTGTGTTTGTTATAACAGACGAACCAGGGCCCATCGGCGAAGTAACCCACCAGCATCCAGTATTGAACATTGGCGGGTGGTAATACAACTTGCCAGTTGCCATCCTGTAAGCGGTATAATTGTCGCGATTCATTCCCGAGTATCCAGCCATTGGCCGAGTCCAATAGCGCGGCCAGTGCAATATTATCCTCGAAGGGGAAGGATAGTGGTTGCCAGCCCAAATCAGATGAATCGGCTAAATCCGTTTGAGCTGAAAATAATGATGGCGCTAAGGAAAGTACGAATACCAACTGATGAATGAATGAAATTTTTGACACACTTTTTATCATATCACTGATGATATTGGTTTAAAAAGGGGGGAACTGTCAATATTAATTCAATTCAATGCGATGATGAAATATATCATCTTAGAATCAAAAAAGCAAGTATTTTTATTAGAATTTTTAAATTTATTTAACAAAATTATATTACAATATAACTCATTAAATAATTGCCTGAGGATGTTCACCAGGAGGCAAAGAGAGTTGAGCGGAGTCTATTCACTCAATGAAATAGTGCTTGACTAATATTAAAAAAATGTTTATAATAAAGCCTCAGTGATAAAGATTTTTGGTTTATCTTATAGGGAGAAATCGATCGCCAATCATTAAAATCAATCATGACCTTGGCAGAAGTGAAAGAAACCTTGCAGGCGGAGCTATTAACTGGTGATTCCGATTTATCCACAGAAGTTTCTTCGGCTTGCGCTGCGGATATGATGAGTGACGTGTTGGCATACACTGAGCCAGCTTCGTTACTCATCACTGGCCTTACCAACCAGCAAACGCTGCGAACAGTTGAGATAGCTGATGCGGTGGGAGTGGTATTTGTTCGGGGGAAGCGGCCACCTGCAGAAATTATAGCTTATGCAAACGAAAAGAAAATTCCTTTGCTGGTGACAGATTTCTGCATGTATGATGCTTGTGGGCTATTGTTCAAAAAAGGGCTATGCGGCACAACTCGTCGAGTGAGAAAGATATTAGGAAAAGATGGCTGCCAATGATCGATTGGTTCAGGAATATATTGTGAAGGGATGGGATTTCAGTCGCGCTGGTGAAGCATCTTGTGAAATCAAAAATACGCTCAAACAGATTGGCATTTCGGCAGAGGTGATTCGACGAGTGGCGATTGCCGCGTATGAGGCCGAGATGAACGTTGTGATGTATGCGCGACAGGGGATCATGCGATGTGAAATGGATCCCCAGCAGATAATAATCACCGTTGAAGATGAGGGGCCGGGAATTGCGGATATTGAACTGGCTATGCAGGAAGGGTATTCAACGGCCACACCCGAAATGCGGGAAATGGGGTTCGGCGCTGGGATGGGACTCCCCAATATTAAAAGAAATGCAGATTTATTGGACATCTCTTCTACTGTTGGCCGGGGAACAAAGGTGACGATGATTTTTAGACTCTCATAAGCATTGTTATAGCTACTGGGGTTCTGCCATGGAAAAATCGCGGCATTCGATTCGATTTATTGAAGAAAAATGTATCGGCTGCGTGACATGTTTGAGAGCCTGTCCAACCAAGGCCATCCGAGTGGTCAATGATAAGGCCCGGTTCGATGAAGAACGGTGTATCGATTGCGGTGAATGCTTCCGATTATGTCCTCATAATGCGATTGTCTCTGAAACAACTTCTTATGCCGATTTAAAGAAATTTGAATGCACCATTGCTTTGCCTTCGCCAGTGTTATATAGTCAGTTTGGTTATGATGTATTGCCCAATCAGATTCTATTGGCCTTGAAGAAAATCGGATTCGATTATGTTTTTGACGAAGCCTGGGACTGTGAGCTCACGACGGATGCGCTTCAAGTCTATTTAGATAATTGCAAAGGTCCATTTCCTCAGATTTCGATTACTTGTCCGGTAGTGGTTCGGCTGATTACCATGCTATATCCTTCTTTAGTGAAACATCTGGTGAAACTCGAAATTCCCCGAGAATCCGCGGCGAAGAAGTTTCGACAAAAGGCAGCCAGCAGCCGGGGAATTCCACCAGAGAAAATCGGGGTGATTCACATTACGCCCTGTCCAGCGAAAATGATCTCGATTAATCATCCTGTCGGATTGGAAAGATCGAATCTTGATGGGGCTATTGCCATTTCCGATATTTATGGTCCGCTGTTGGGAGCGCTTAAGGACCTGGAAGAGGACGTAATTTTGCAATTATCCAGCGGCATCGGCATCGCCTGGGCCATTAGTGGCGGTGAAATTATGGGCATTCGCCAGGAAAATTGCCTGGCTGTATCTGGTGTTCAGGATGTGATCAAAACGCTCAATGATGTGGAGGCTGGGAGATTAAATGATATCGTTTTTTTGGAATGTCTGATTTGTCCCGATGGCTGCATTGGTGGCTCGTTAACGGTCCAGAATCGTCATCAAGCTCGACGGAAAGTCCGCCGACTCATTAAAATGTTCGGCGAACATACTCGGGTAAGCCACGAAATGGTGATACGATTGTTTCGGGAAGGCTATTTTAATTTGCAAAAGGAGATATTACCCAATCCGTTACCGCCTCTTGATCCTGAACCAGCTAAGGCGATTCAAAAAATAAGACAACGGGATGAAATTTTAAAAACCTTACCAGGGAAAAACTGCTCAGCTTGCGGCGCGCCAGATTGTCGCACTTTGGCGGAAGATATTGTGATGGGCAAAGCGTCGATCGAAGATTGTGTTTTTCTAACTCTAAGAAAATTGTCTGGAAATTCATGAAACTGAATCATCTCATCGAAAAAATTCCTCTGAAGATTCAGACCCCTACGGTTAATTTCAATGTCGATGTCAATGGAGGGTATATCAGCGATTTATTAAGTGATGTCATGGCACATGCCAAAAAAGGGGATATCTGGATTACCCTCCAAATTCATCAGAATACCGTGGCGGTTGCAACACTTAAGGAATTGGCGGGCATTATTGTCATTGGTGGCAAGCAACCAGCCCAAGAGACCATCAAAAAAGCCGAGGAAGAGGGAGTTCCGATTTTGACCAGCGATCTCACCGCCTTCGAATTGATCTGTGAACTCTGCAAATTGGGGATTTCGGGCAGTCGCTGATGCTGAAAATCTATACCGCCGATCTCCATATCCATTCGTGCCTATCGCCCTGTGGCGATCTGGATATGTCGCCTCGAAAAATTGTCGCTACGGCGATGGCGCGTGGATTGGATATCATTGCCATTACCGATCATAATGCTTCCGAAAACATCGTGGCAGCGATGAAAGCCGCAGCGAGTACGCCTGTGACGGTGCTGCCGGGCATGGAGGTCGCCTCAGCGGAAGAAGCGCATCTCTTGGCGCTGTTTGATGGGCTCGAGCCGATGGCGCAGTTTCAAAAAATTGTTTATGAAAATCTCGGATCCTTTGGGATCGATCCTCGCACCAGCGCCGAGCAGGTGATCGTCAATGAAAATGATGAGGTCGAGGGATTCAATGAACGGTTGTTATTTGGAGCCTCCTCCCTATCCTTTGAGCAATTGGTGGCCGAAGTGCATCGGCTCAACGGCCTGGCCATTGCTTCGCATATCGATCGGGAGAGCTTCAGCATCATCGGACAATTGGGCTTTATTCCCGATGACGTACCATTGGATGCGCTGGAAATTTCGTATCACACCAGCCTGGAGCAAGCCAGGGCGCTCTATCCCGATGCCCGTCGGTTTCCATTGATTAGGAATTCGGATGCGCATTATCCAGATGAGATCGGCAGGCAAATAACTCGTTTTGTGCTGGGGCAGCCAACTCTGGAAGAAATAAAGTTGGCATTGAAACATTCTCAGGGACGGAAGATTTTAGATGTGGAATGACGATTGGAAGATTTATCATTACATATTCTCGACATTGCCGAGAACGCCCTGAAGGCCAATGCCACCCGAGTGGAGATCCATGTGATCGAAGATCTGGAGCACGACCGTTTGCGAATTCAGATTATTGATAATGGCACAGGCATGGACGAGGCACTTGCCCAAACCGCCACCGATCCGTTTGTGACCACTCGGACCGAGCGCCGGGTGGGATTGGGCCTGCCTTTGTTGGCCGAATCGGCCCGAATGGCTGGCGGAGAGGTGCGAGTCCATTCCGCTCCTGGCAAAGGCACGTTGATCGAAGCCGATTTTGTTTATAGCCATATCGATCGCAAGCCGCTGGGCGATATGGTGCGGACCATGATGGTCCTGATCGCTGGCAATCCCGGGGTGGATTTCAGTTATTATCATCAAAAAGGGGAGCATAGCTACTGCCTGGATACGACCGAGCTGCGGAAAACACTGGAGGAAATTCCGATTAACCATCCTGAAGTAATCAAGTTGATTAAGAACGATCTGGAGCAGGGATTGAAGGAGGTGGGGGTGGTTTTTTATTGAACAAATTTTTTGTTTACTGAAATACCTTTCAAAAGTTTTTGAACCGATAAATTATATCCCCAACGGATAGATGAAACCAACTGATGAAAAAATCCGTTGGGTTCATCTATCCGTTGGGCAATAAAATTTATAAAATAAAGTTGATTAGCTAACTGAGGTCGAATTTGGAACCACTCAAAATTTTAGTGATCGACGACGAACGGGGCATCCGAGAAGGTTGCCGCCGCATTCTGGAATCGGAAAATTACCAGGTTCTCACGGCTGAAGATGGAAGCAAGGGATTAGAGCTGGCTCGCACCGATCAGGTGGCCGTCGCTTTGATCGATCTGAAAATGCCTGGCATCGATGGATTGGAGGTGCTGCGGGAAATCCGCAAGATCAATGCCGAGATTATCCCCATCATCGTCTCGGGTCATGGCACGATCGAATCGGCGGTGGAGGCGATGAAGGCGGGAGCGTTCGATTTCATTACCAAACCATTTGAACCCGATCGACTGCTCAAGGTTATCGATCGGGGGCTGGAACAAAAAAAAGAGCGCCTCAAAGGGCTGGAGTTGAAAAAAGAACATCGGGAACAGGCCATCGACGATTTAAACAGCATGGCCATCGCCGACGAGATCATGGCTCGCTATCACTATCGGGATTCGGCGCTGATCGCCATTTTGCAGGATATCCAGAAGCGATTTAATTATCTCCCGCAGAACTTATTGCGCTACGTGGCGTTGCGGATGAATGTGCCATTGACTCGGGTCTATTCGATCTCGACGTTTTATAAAGCGTTCAGCTTGAAACCGAGGGGGAAGCATTTGATCAACGTCTGTCTCGGCACCGCCTGCCACGTTCGGGGTGGGATGAAAATCTTGGAACGCCTGGAGCGGGAGTTGGGCATCAAAAATGAAGAGACAACTTACGATGAAAAATTTTCGTTGAAGTCGGTTCGCTGCGTGGGCTGCTGCGGACTGGCGCCTGTCATCGTAATCGATAATGAATTTCATGGCAATTTGACGCAGGAGATGATTCCAAAAGTATTGGCAAAGTACTAGGTGATTGGGTAATTGAGTAACTGCGTAACTGGGTAATTGAGGTAATTGGGTAACGATCCTAAGTGTCTAATTGGTGCTTCACCGAAAACCCACGTTTTTGTCATTTCGGCCGTAGGGAGAAATCTTTAAGTTCAATAATATCGGTATAATCAGATTCCTCACTTCGTTCGGAATGACAATTTTAGCTACTTTTTGTTCAGGCACTAATTACCTAATTACCTAATCACCGAATTACCCAATTATCTATTTACTTAACAATAGAAGGGTAAGAAATTTGAAACAGTATCGCACACACTGTTTGGTCTGTACTGGCACAGGCTGTGTCTCTAATCATGCGTTTGATATTCAGAAGGCGCTGGAACGGGAGATTGCTCGGCATCACTTAGAGAACGAGGTAGCGGTGGTTACCACGGGCTGCAATGGCTTCTGCGAGCGAGGGCCCGTTATGGTGGTTCAGCCCGACAATATCTTCTACCAGCGGTTGAAGGAAAAAGATATTCCTTTTTTGGTTGAGGAACATTTTCTCAAGGGGCGGCCCGTACAAAAGTTCATGTACGTTCCGCCGCAGGAAAAGGCGCCGATCCCGAAAATGAGCGATATTAATTTCTTCAAAGATCAGGTGCTCATCGTGCTGCGCAATCGTGGTCGGATCGATCCCGAGAAAATCGAGGAATATATTGCTTATGATGGTTATCAGGCACTAGCCAAAGCGCTGACTGAAATGACGCCTGAGCAGATTATCGAAGAGATCAAAATATCAGGGCTACGGGGCCGAGGCGGCGCTGGTTTTCCGACGGGCATCAAATGGGAGCTGTGTCGCAAAGCCAAGGGGGATATCAAATACATTATTTGCAATGCCGACGAAGGCGACCCTGGCGCTTTTATGGATCGTTCGGTTTTGGAAGCCGATCCCCATGCGGTGCTGGAGGGTATGATCATTGGAGCGAAAGCCATTGGGGCGCAGGAGGGTTTTGTTTATGTCCGTGACGAATACCCACTGGCGCTACGACGGGTCAACATTGCCATTGAGCAAGCCACCGAATATGGATTATTGGGAGAAAACATTTTGGGCACGGATTTCAGCTTCAAAATCAACGTGGTTCGTGGCGGTGGCGCCTTTGTCTGCGGCGAGGAGACAGCCCTGATTGCATCGATTGAAGGCTATGTTGGGCGACCTCGTCCTCGTCCCCCTTATCCAGCAGAAAAGGGATTGTGGGGCAAACCGACCAATAACAATAATGTCGAAACCTGGGCCAATGTGCCGCAGATTATTCTTCGGGGCGGCGCCTGGTTCGCCAGCATGGGCACGGAAAAAAGCAAGGGCACCAAAATTTTTTCGCTGGTCGGTAAAGTCAACAATACGGGTCTGGTGGAAGTGCCGATGGGCACCACGCTGCGGACGATTGTTTTCGATATTGGCGGTGGTATTCCCAAAGGCAAAAAATTCAAAGCAGTTCAAACTGGTGGCCCGTCAGGCGGTTGTGTGCCTGAATCGCTGATCGATCTGCCCGTTGATTACGAGAAGCTCACCGAAGCGGGGGCCATCATGGGCTCGGGCGGATTGATCGTGATGGACGAAGATACCTGCATGGTGGATGTGGCCAAATATTTTGTGGAATTTTTGGAGGAAGAATCCTGCGGCAAATGCACGCCCTGTCGGGAGGGATTGAAACGGTTGAAGGAAGTTCTGACCGAAATCACCAAAGGCAGGGGGCAACCGTATCATCTGGAGATTCTGGACGATATTGCTTTGACGATGAAAGAGGCATCGCTGTGCCAATTGGGAGCAACGGCACCCAATCCTGTTTTGACGACGATCAAATATTTTCGTGACGAATATGAGGAGCATATTTTTCAGAAAAAATGCCGTGCCCGAGTCTGTAAAGATTTGATTATCTATCGCATCATTGCCGAGAAATGCACGGGCTGCCAGCGCTGTGTGCGAGCCTGTCCCACAGGAGCGATTACTGGGCCCCGAGCCCAGCCGCATAATCTGGATGTGGCCAGGTGCATCAAGTGCGGCGCTTGCTATGAAGTGTGTAAATTTGATGCCATTGCGGGGGATGCGATTTATATTGAGTAGGGCATGGCGCAAAGAGCACGGCGCATGGCGAGGTGCTTTTTGAAAGGCAGTGAATGATTTAATTCTCTAAAAGGCATTTTTTTGAGCACAATCACACAAATTCAAACGCTTGTTCGTAACGGTCTGTATTACCTGACTGAGCATGCTGAGGCTGAAGCAGAAGAGGAGGGCTTTGACATTTATGATCTTGAATATGGCATCCTTACAGGCAAGATTAGGAGAACCTGGCCCAAGGAAAGTAAATATGAAGTAGTTGGCTCAGCTCTGGACAGACGTCGTATCGGGATTATTTGTCGAATTACAAAAGGTGGGAAAGTATGTGTGATTACAGCTTATGAAGATAAATCAAAAGGATAAAAGGAAAAATGATGAGTTTCTGGGAAAGTGAAACCTGTGAATACTGTGGCGGAACGATTGTCGAAAAGCGGGTAACGTTGCATCGGAAGGTGCGGGGACAATATGTTCTGTTGGAAAATGTGCCCGCTGGTGTATGCACGCAATGTGGTACTCGCTACTATGCAGCCAACGTGCTGAAAACGATAGAGGCGAGCATACGGGGTCGTCGCCAGGCAGAACGTGAACTCGTGGTGCCTGTATATTCTCTGTAAAACAACACAATCAAGAGCAAAGAAAATTGTGCTCATGTCTCCAAAGATATAATCATCTATCGCATCATTGCCGAGAAATGCACGGGCTGTCAGCGCTGTGTGCGAGCCTGTCCCACGGGAGCGATTACTGGGCCCCGAGCCCAGCCTCATAATCTGGATGTGGCCAGGTGCATCAAGTGCGGCGCTTGCTATGAAGTGTGTAAATTTGATGCCATTGCGGGGGATGCGATTTATATTGAATAAAGAAAAATCCCCCAGACTTATTAGCAATCGATCTTTTAGATCCTTATTGGTATTGGATATATAACAGCATAAAGAAAAAATATGAAGAAAATAATTGAAAAGAACCTAAACCAGATTAAAATTTATTGTCGGCAGTATGCAGTTGAAAGGCTTCATGCCTTCGGTTCAGTGACTTCTGATAATTTTACCGATGACAGCGATATTGATTTTTTAATTAAATTTAAAGATATTTCTTTCGAAGAGTATGCCGATAGCTATTTCCGACTGCATGAATTATTTGAAAGGCTGTTTAATAGGAAAGTTGATTTAATTACCGAAAACATGCTCTCGAATCCATATTTTATCGATAAGATAAATCGAACGAAGATAATCTTATATGAAGGATGAAATAAAAAATATCTTTACGATATGAGAGAAGCAGCTAAGTCGATCTTTGAATATCTCGGTGACAAGCGAAATTATTTTGATTACTGCGAGAACAAAATGCTCCGCAGAGCTGTCGAACGGGAATTTGAGATAATCGGTGAAGCCATGAGCAAGATTTTAGAGATTGACGCTGACTTCCCTATTGAAAATGCTCGTCGTATTGTTGACCTTAGGAATCTAGTCATCCATGGATATGATAAAGTTGATAATGCAATTATTTGGGGAATAATCAGCCGAGATCTTCCAAAATTAAAAGCCGAGTTGGATAATTTGTTTCAGAAAGATTCGGTGTGAAAATATTTAGAAAAGCTGAAAAGGATTCAACTGAATTTTAAAAAATTTACAGACGATTGCATAGAAATCCAAAGCATCTTTCATTTAATCTCGTTTAAAATATGGTATAGTAAAAAATGAAGTCTCTTTTAGAGGAGCAGGGATGGCAAATCGATCAGAAATTTTGTTTCAAGAATGGCATCAACTCGGAGGAGCGGTTTTGCTGAAAAAAGTGGATGAGAATTTGCCTTCTCGAAGTCCAGAAGAGGTTCTGGCAGAAAGCACTACCTATTGCCGTAATTCAGGACGATTGACATGGGTTGTTCTCGATTGGATGATCCATCATATTGAAATCATAGATGAAGACAAGTTATTGGAATTAACTAAAGAGATAGGAAATTTGTCTGTATTGGGTGTGTTATCTGACCTGGCAAGAGCAAGAAATCCACATTCCAAATTTGATCGAATTGTGAAAGCATGTAAGCCTAATAATAAATTAGAAATATTTTTCCACCGAGTGGCGAAAAGTCCTTTGGCCGAAAAGTTGACCAAAGAAAAGCCACTGGAAATTTTCACGCAATGGAATTTTTTGTGTAGTGAATTACGTTACTTATAAGTCATAGAGGATGCAGAATGATCCCCATCACCATCAACGACCAACAATTCGAAATCTCGCCCGATCTATCGGTACTGGAGGCGGCCAGAGAAAACGGAATGCGTATTTCGACATTGTGCTGCCATGCAGTTTTGAAAGCGATCGGTGAGTTTTGGGTACGGAAGAACGAAAAGAGATCTTCCCATAAAATTGATTGAGTTGGATTAGCCATAAATTTTATTTTGACACATTGAATATATTCGAGCAAAATGAGAACCAATCAGAAAATAAAAGCCTCGTTGAAACAGGAGATAAAAGACATATTGAGCCGAGAAAAAGAGGTGGATAAAGTATTTATATTCGGCTCATTCATCAACTCAGAGCAGCCCAATGATATCGATATCGCCATATTTCAGGATAGCGACAAGCCATATCTCGAATTAGCCATGAAATATCGGAAGCTCATTCGGCCAATAGCCAGAAAGATAGCAGTGGATATCATTCCAATTAAATCAACTGCGGCGGATGGCTGGTTTCTTTCAGAGATCAAGGCTGGGGAGTTGATCTATGAAAGATGAAACAAGAATCTGGCTGGATTATTCCAGGGAGAATCTGGAATCGGCTCAAGTATTGCTGAAGTCCAGCCTATTCAATCCGTGCTTACAAAATTGCCAGCAATGTGTTGAGAAAGCCTTGAAGGCGATGTTGTTAGAAAATTCGGTTCCACTTAAGAAAACACATGGCATTTTAGAATTAAGAAATATCCTTTTTCAACATAAAATAGCAGTCAATATTACCGAAGAAGAATGTGAGTTATTGGATTCAATTTATCTGCCGTCAAAATACCCTTTGCATAGTGTATTGCCATATTACATGCCTGATCAAGGTCTCTGTGAACAGGCCACGGCCATCGCCAAAAAAGTATATGATGAAATTCATAAGATTTTACAAGAGGATTCTTTCGGAGCAAAATAAAAAAGTTACATCGGCTGAAGTCATTGAATAGGAAATGAAATAATATGATCCCCATCACCATCAACGACCAACGACTCGAAATCTCGCCCGATCTATCGGTATTGGAGGCGGCCCGAGAACACGGCATTCATATCCCAACTTTGTGCTACCACGAAGCTCTGGAGTCCGTCGGGGCGTGTCGGCTGTGCATTGTAGAAGTGGAGCTCAATGGCCGCACCCGAACCGCTGCCTCGTGCGTAACGCCAGTAGCGCCGAACATGGTCGTCCGCACCAACACCGAGAAGATACAGAAATTGCGGCGGGTGCTGGTGGAATTATTGTTAGCCCGTTGCCCTGACTTGAAAGTGCTGCACGATTTAGCGAAGGAAGTTGGATTAAAAGAGGTCAGATTTTTTAAGGAACAGGAAGATTGCTTTTTATGTGGCTTGTGCGTTCGGGCGTGCAGTGAAATTGTTGGTGTCAATGCCGTCGGCTTTGGCGATCGTGGCGTCAAAAACAAAGTCGAGCCGCCGTTCCTCAAAGCCTCCAATGTCTGCATCAGTTGCGGCACCTGCACGACCATCTGTCCCGCAGGGACTTTTCATCTGGAGCGGGTGGATCGACTGAAAAGTTTGCATCGGTTTTCCGATGAATTTCATGAGGCGAAGTGTCGGATCTGTGGGGATCATTTTATTTATTGAGCCGATGGCATCGAGCTTGGGGCTTGGCATATCGCAAATGATAATTAGCGAGAACCCAATTGCCCTATTGCCCAACCTGGACAAGCCAGAACCAGAAAGAAAAATCATGGACAAGGAAATGAATAGACACGGAATTAAAATTCCTATAGCTCTTTTCCGTGTATTCCATTTCCGTGTCCAGAAAAGTTTTTGCTCGTTGGGCAAGAATTTAACTTGTTAGATACTAATTACCCAATTGCCTGATAAGTTTTAGGAGAAGCTTGTGAGCGACGATATCCGAGTCGGAGTTTTTCTCTGCCAATGCGGCGGACAGATCAGCAAAGTCCTTTCAAATAGCCGAATTGAACGAGCTATTAGAAGGCTTCCAGCGGTGAGTTTTGTTTCGATATCTGACTTTCCCTGCTCGAAGACGGGATTGCGGCGACTGCAATCGGCTATCGCTGATGGGCAATTGAATCGAGTGGTGATCGCTGGCTGTTCACCTCGATTGATGGGGCAGCTATTTTCAAACGCCATTGCCGAGGCAGGGTTGAATCCGCATCTGCTGGAGATGGCCAATATTCGGGATCATTGCGCCAGGGTGCATCAAAAAGAGAAAAGCATGGCGACTACCAAAGCCATTGACATGATCACAGCAGCGATCCATAAAGTTGCTCAAAAAAAACCGCTGGGGAAACTTCAACAGAAGGTGACACCCCTGGTGGCAGTGATCGGTGGGGGCATTGCAGGCATCAGCGCCGCACTCAGCCTGGCCAATCGAGGGGCGAGAGTCACCCTACTCGAAAAGTCGGCGCAATTGGGCGGATTGCTAAATCAGATCAATTTGCTCTACCCCCGAGACATTTCGGCCAGTGAATTTTTGAAGGAAAAGGTTCGGCAAATCCATGACCACCCGAATATCGAAATCATCACGGAAGCTGAGGTCAAGCAGATCGCTGGCGCTGTGGGCAATTATGCGGTGACGTACTCGCAAAATGCAAATGAAACGACGCTTCAAGCAGGGGCGATTATTTTCGCAGGAGGTGCCCAGTATTTTTATCCCCATGGCTTGTACCAGTATGGTGCCAACGAGCGGGTCATCACCCAACTGGAATTTGAAAAGATGTTAGCGCAAAATAAATTGACGGCCAGAGAACTGGTCTTCATCCAATGTGTGGGATCACGAAATGAGGAGCGCCCCTATTGCGCCAGGTTCTGCTGTCCCACCACGTTCAAAAATGTGCGGTGGCTGAAGAAGGCCAATCCCGACTTGAAGATCACCGTGATTTTCCGTGGCCTGACCGAGTACATTCGGGAGTACGATGAGGCGACCGATCTGGGAGTGCTATTTATTCGTTATGATCCCCAGCAGCCACCTGAGATACAAAATAATTTGGTTTATGTGAAAGACGAAAAGACCGAGAAGGAATTTGAAATTCCGTTCGATCTCATGGTTCTGGCGACGCCGCTCATTCCAGCGCCCGAGGCCAAAGGATGGAGCCAGATGTTGCATCTGCCGATCGATGAATACGGTTTTCTGATCGAGCCGCACATCAAGTTGCGGCCCCAGCATTTCGCTCCCGATGGAATTTTTGTGGCGGGCAGCGTCCACTGGCCTGGCTTGATCGGCGATAGCATTTCCCAGGGATACAGTGCCGCCGCTCGGGCATACACATTGATTCAAAACGAGATCATCGAGCGGGAGCCGATGGTGGCCGAGATCGATCCTGAAATATGCCGTGGCTGTGGTCGCTGCATTGAGGAATGTCCGTTCCAGGCCATTGCCATGATCGAGGAAAGCGATGGCTTCAAACATGCGGAGATCAATGAATTTTCCTGCAAGGGCTGCGGCATGTGCGCTGTGGTTTGCATCTGTGGGGCGGCGCAGGTGAAGCATTTGACGGATGGGCAGTTAGGGGCGATGATAGAGAATGTGGCAAATTTTTGAAGGATATTATGCAGTGCAATCAGACAATAACATAATTTTAAGAAATATCATTCAAGATTTAAAATCAAGATTTAATGAGATGCTTGTTTCAGTGATCCAGTTTGGTTCTACCGCCAGAGAAATGTCAAAAGAATATTCTGATATTGATCTATTGGTTATTCTGGATAATTTGGATCAGAGTCTTAAAGAAAAAAGTGAGCTTGAGTTTGAGCTAAGCTGGGACTGGCAGGAAAAATACAATAAAAAAATTGATTTAATATTAATGTCCCGTGAAGATGCTGTAGCTAATTTTGAAGTTCACTCCTCTTTATTTTCTACGCTGGTTTTGGGAGTCAAAATTTATTTTGATAAAGGACAATTTTTTTTAAACAAACTTTCTTCGTTTCTTGAAGAAATGAAAAACCAAAATTATTTTTATACAGATTCATACACAACATGGAATCTAAGCCAAAAAGCGACCGATTTGCTGAATTCGCCCGAGAATTTATCCGAATGGCTCAGCACGACTTAGCTCAGGCGGAATTGGCGCTTGCTAATTCGGGGTACTCTGATGTCGTGATGTATGCTCAATAATCCAGCGAGAAAGCTGCCAAAGCACTGCTGGAATTAGAAAGGCATTTTGAGAACATTCATGATGTGTCTGATATTTTCTATGTGGTCATCATGAAAGACAAAAAATACTCAGCGTATGAAAATGATTTTCAAATCGTTCGAAAATACCTCCGCTGGCTGGCATTTCATTGGGGAAAAAGCAGGTATCCAGTTCTGGAAGGCGGGGTTGTCGTCTCTCCGCTGGATCGTTATGACAAAAAATTTGCAGAAGAGGCATTAGAAAAAGCCAAGTTTATTTTTCAAATCATCTCGAAGGTTTTAATAGAAAAGCATAATCTATTTGAATAAGGAGAATCCCATGCACTGGTTTATTATTGCCATCGTTGTTCTATTTCTGTTCTTTTCTGGCATTCGCATCGTCCGCCCAACGCACCGAGGGCTGGTGGAACGATTGGGCAAGTACCATCGCTTTGCTAATCCTGGCTTTAATTGGATCATTCCCATCATCGACCGCATGATTCAGGTTAATATTACCGAACAAATGGTGGATGCCCAGCCCCAGGAGATCATCACCAACGATAATCTCAACGCCAGAGTCGATGCTCAGGTCTATTTCAAAGTCAAACCCGACGAAGAGAGCGTCAAAAATTCTCAGTACAATGTTTATGATTACAAATATCAGATCGTCAATTTAGCTCGAACCACGCTGAGAAATATCATCGGCACCTTGACTTTAAAGTCCGCCAACAGCGAACGTAACCGAATTAACACCGAGCTTCTCCAGACCCTCAGCCATGAGACTGCCAGTTGGGGCATGGAGATCGTGCGGACGGAATTAAAGGAGATCGATCCCCCGAAAGATGTTCAGGAGACCATGAATAAAGTGGTCAAGGCGGAAAATGAAAAAATAGCGGCGTTGGATTTCGCCAACGCTCGTGAGCGAGAAGCCGATGGCCTGAAACGGGCGGAAATTAAAAAAGCAGAAGGCATCAAACAGGCGAAGATTTTGGAAGCTGAGGGAGAGGCAGAAGCGATCCGATTGGTCAATGAAGCAGCAAATAAATACTTTGTCGGCAATGCCCAATTGCTCCGCAAATTGGAGGCACTGGAAAAGGCGCTGAAAGAGAATGCCAAGATCGTGATTCCGTCTGGCTCCGAATTGATTAATGTGATTGGAGAGATGGCGGGGGTGGTGCCGCTGAGAGGAGAAGGTAGAAAATAAGACCCAAGCAATCCCCAAAAATTTATTAGTCATATCCTAACATGGAGTAATATTTATGGGAGAAGAAACTTTAGAAATCAAATACCCTAACGAATTGCTCTTTTCAATTAAAAGAAGCAAAGAGGAATTTGAAAGAGAAGCCAAATTTTTGCTAATGATTAAGCTTTTCGAACTGAAAAGAATTTCATCAGGCATGGCAGCTAAATTACTGGGCATTGATCGGGTGCAATTCTTGCTATCCCTTGGAAAATATTCCATTCCAATCTATGACTTATCAAGCGAAGAGTTAGAAAAGGATTTTCAAAATGCCTGAGAATCTAAAAATTGTAATTGTTAATACAACTCCCATAATTTCTCTTTCAATTTTAGGACTTTTAGAATTACTAAAAAACATGTATGGAGAGGTTATTGTTCCGAGTGCTGTTCATAAAGAAGTGCTCGCAGGAGGTAAATATGGTATCGGTGTCAGGGAATATATAGATGCCTCATGGATTCAGAAAAAAGAAATTAAGAACAGAGCATTGAGAAAGCACTATTTCGATCTGGATGATGGTGAGGCTGAAGTACTTGTATTAGCTGAAGAACTCGAAGCCGATTTGGTTATTATCGATGAATATCTCGGTCGTAAATATGCCGAGATCCTTGGATTTAAGCTTACGGGAACATTGGGCATTTTATTAAAAGCCAAAGAGCAAGGAAAAATAAAGGCCGTCAAATCTTTGATCGAAAAATTACAACAAGCAGGAGTTTGGTTTAGCAAATCACTTATAGATTTGGTATTAATGAAAGCAAATGAATATTAAAAAAATACCTGGATTCTTTCTTAGCGCAGTTTGTTATTGGTGGAATTTTTAAAAAATAGCTGATGATAAGTAAACTAACTTGCTTATGATTAGCTTTGCTACAAAAGCAATAACCAATGAATATAACTGAAATGAATTACCAAGGCATCAAGTGTGATTTCTGCAAGTCAGGAATTGTAAAAAATGTCAAATCATTGGAGAAGTTATATTATAAAGGCAAAGTTTACATCTTTGAAGACGTTCCGATCGGTGTCTGCAATAACTGTGGCGAACATTATGTCCATGCCAAAGTGATACGTGAAATGGAAAAAATGGTGGACAGCATGGAGCGGAAGGAGTTGGTGCCTTTATATGAGTTCCAAGAAGAAGTTAGCTATTAAGCAAAATTCGCCTCATTGCAAGATTCAAAAAACCAAATGTTTTCGGATCAGAATAGCATTCGGAATTGCTTATTGAGAGACAAAAATATGTATGGCTATAGCTGTGAATGCTGTGACGGAATAGTGGAAGAGCGATTGGTAAAAAGAGAGGTTTTCAGGTATAAAATGGAATTTGTTATGCTTGAAAATGTCCCAGTCGGAATATGCAACAAATGCGGCTACCGATACTACCACTCGACCATTTTGAAAAGAGTGGAGAAAATTGTACATGGCAAACAAGTGCCTGAACGAACCGAATGCATACCAGTGGCTCAATTAGCATAACATCTGGATTTCGAGACAACAAGCACCAAGATTATAGAGATGCAGGCTTCTAAATTCCTTGGGACACGGAGTTGATCAATGTGATCGGAAAGATGGCGGGGTGTTGCCGCTGAAAAAAGATATTACTAAATAGATTTGACAAAAAAAGTAGTAAAGAAATTCATGAAATATTTCTGTACCTTCCTGAATACAGAGGTTGAATTAACAGAGGAAAGGGAAACGCATATTCGTAAGTTCCATCCTGATATAGTCCCTTTTATTCATAGGATTCAGGATGTTCTTTTAAACTGTGACGCAATCTATGAAAGTAATAGAGATCCCAATGTCATTCTTTTGTATAAATTCTATCATGATATTTTTGATGGAAAATATATCGTCGTTGTCATAAAGCATAATTATCGAACTTTTATTTTTACAACCTATTTAACAGATGTGATCAAAGCAGGAGCCATGCTATGGAAAAAGGTATAAAGATTTATTTCGATAAAGAAGCAGATGTGCTTTACTTTTCAAGGGGAGAACCTCGTTCTGACGCCATTTCACGTGAGCTGGGCGATGATATCATTGTTCGATTAGAACCTGAAACCAATAAAGTTATGGGATTTACTATATTGAATTTTACCAGGCGATTCGAAAAGTTGTCATTCACACAGGAAATACCAATTGAAGCTGAATTCGCTTTAATATAAAGAAAGTTTATTAAACTAAAACTAACAGAGAAATTTAGCATGCCCCAACCCAAACCAGAAATCATCTTTTACTGTTGCGAATGGAACCCGTACATCGCTGCCGATAATGCGGGGGCTAAAAAGCTCCAATATCCAGCGAGCATCAAAATTATGCCTGTGAATTGCAGCGGCAGAATTACGCCCAAGCTCATTCTCAATGCTTTCGAACACGGCGCCGATGGCGTGCTGATCGGCGCCTGCGGCAAAGGGGAATGCCACTACATTTCGGGCAACAAGACCTGCGAGGCTGTTGTCAGAGAGACGAAGGAGTTGCTCGGGCTCTCGGGAATCGATCCTCAGCGATTGGGCTTTGAACTGTTTTCCGATATTAGCGGAGAATATTTCGTTTCGGTGGTCACCAGGTTTCATGATAAAATTACTCAATTGGGAATACTGGCGCAGAAGGAGGCGGCATGAAATTAGACGCCATCATCGAAAAAACCAATGCCTACTACTGTCTCGAATGCGGCATCTGTACGGGCAGTTGTCCCATTTCCAGAATCTATCCGAAATATTCCCCTCGGCTGTTTGTGGAAAAATCGCTATTGATTTCCGAGGAGGAATTGATCCAGGATAACGATCTTTGGACCTGCCTCACCTGCGGCGCCTGCAGCCAGCGCTGTCCCTCGCTGGTGGATTACCAGGATTTCATGCGCCAGACCCGCTCGCTGGCCATCGAGGTCGATAATCGAGGCATTTGCACCCATGCGGGCACGATCCAGGCGATCAGCCATTTGCAGCGACAAAATTTTGTAAAGAAAAATTTGAATTGGCTTTCCGATGACCTCAAGGTGGCAGAGCAAGGAGAGGTACTATTTTTCGTTGGCTGTAGTCCATATTTCAATGTGATTTTCAATGACATCGGCGCCAATAGCCTGGCAGCAACGAAATCGTCGATCAAAATTTTGAATGCCATGGGCATCGTCCCTGCGGTTCGTCCTGATGAACGATGTTGTGGCCATGATGCCTATTGGACAGGCGATTTTGAAACGTTCCGAATTCTGGCGAAGAAAAATATCGAAATGATCGAAAATTCAGGGGCGAAGAAAGTGATCCTCTCCTGCGCCGAAGGCTATTCGACCATCAAATCGCTCTATCCTGAGTTTTTTGGCAAGCTGAATTTTGAAGTGCAGCACATTTCCGAGTTCATCGCCGAAAAAATTGAGGCGGGGGAAATGAAATTCAAAGAAGTGGCAGGCAAAGTCACCTATCACGATCCCTGTCGGCTAGGCCGATTCGAAAACGTTTATGATGCGCCACGAAAAGTATTGCAAGCCATCCCTGGCCTGGAATTGATCGAAATGCCACGCAATCGGGAAAACGCCCTGTGTTGCGGCTCCAGCACCTGGATCAATTGCTCCCAGATCAATAAAAAAATTCAGGTGGAACGATTGAAGGAAGCGCAAAGCACAGGTGCTGCAACGATGATCACCGCCTGTCCCAAATGCAAGATTCATCTGAGCTGTACGATGCATGATAATGGGTTTCATTTTGAGGTGGGGATCAAGGA
>Ga0209162_1000921_pt1 | contig 30591 bp, 25 predicted proteins | sample YNPNPMetaG_FD_187121 | JGI IMG/M metagenome (GOLD analysis project Ga0209162, IMG submission 187121) | Anoxygenic and chlorotrophic microbial mat microbial communities from Yellowstone National Park, USA - YNP NP MetaG (SPAdes) (version 2) ...
TCTGTTCCAGCAGCCAGTAGAACGCCGCTGAGCTGCCCGTAAAGTGGAACTCTGGAAACTCCTCCATGCGCCGCAGCACGCTGGCGAAGGTGGCGCGGATGGTCTCCAGTCCCTCCGTCCACCGCCACAGCCACACGGGGTCGATATGGGCGTTACCAATGGCGTGAAGCTTTTTCTTCTGCTCCATGCTGCTCCTCCCTGTCGTTGTCCTATTTTTCAGAGACAATGAGTAGCCACCCCTTGCCCACAGGCACGGGTATCGGTTGGTCGGGCGAGAAGGTAGCAAAGGGTTGAAAGCCGTGTACCGGCGGCGCAGTGATTCGGCACCGCTGCGGCGAGATGCCCAGCGCGTTCCAGTTTACCTGCAAGCGAACCTGTACGTCCTCCCTCGCCCAGCTCGCCAGCGCGATCAGAGACTTTCCTTGCTTGCGATACACCGTTGCCAGCACGCCGGGATGGTCGGTGCGCACCGGGCACTCCCTGTGCCAGTAACCCAGCATTTCCGCCTCTTCGATGCCGAAATCATCCCACACCTGCCAGATGGCTGCGGACACGGGGTTTCGGTCGCGGGCGGTCATGCCGTAGACCATGCCACGATAGGGATTGCCGCCTCCTTCCAGCATGTCCCCCATCAGCCCGAACGGGATGCCTGAAATCTCCACCAGCCAGTAGTCTGGTGGCATGTTGTAGTCGTACAGCTCGCCGAACCACAGGGTGTCCAGATAGGGAAAATGCTCCATGTATTCGTTGGCGGGACTGCTCAGCGGCGGTTCGGAAAGCCATGGCGGCGACCAGCTATCGCCCGAGTGGAAGTCGATGCGGCTGTTGGGGTTTGCCCGCTTCATCACGCGGCGCACGCGCTTCATAATCTCGCGGTCGTAGCCGATGCCGTCCAGATACAGCCCATCGATACCCGTGCGCTCCAGCATGAAGCGCAGTCCCTCCAGATAGAAGTTATGCCAGCGCGACAGCCCCTGCGTGGCGATGGCGGCGTCGATCTCTCCGGTCGGCAGATACTGCAGCCATGCGGGCGAGTAACCGCTCACCAGGTGTTCTTTCAGCCACGGATGTCCGCCCGGCAGCCCTTTCTCCTGCTGAGCACACAGTGCCTCGTCGGGCGCGGTGAAAATGTTGATATCGGTAACGAACACCTCGTCGCCCAGACTGCGCAACGCCCACAACTCGGGAGTATGATTGCTCAGCTCGCGCACCGTGTAGTAAATGTTCACGCCCACCGGCATCGGTTCGCCGGTAAAAACCAGCTCGGTGGAGCCGCCCTCCCGGCGCAGTTCATATTTGCCAGTCAGGATGCCCATGCCTTGGGTGGCGATGCGCTGTGGACGGGTTATGCCCCCTCGCACATCGGTGAAGGTGTCCAGCAGCAGGGTGTTCTCGTCCGGTGTGAAGGAGATGGGCGCGCCCTCGCGATATTGCAAACGGCTCACCTGTATCGCCTGCAGCAGAAAGCCCTGCCCTTCCAGATGCAGGACGGCGTCTTCCAGCGACGTCTGCAGTGTGCCCTGATGCGATGCCTGCGCAGCAAGCTGACCGTCCACAAAGATGGCGAACCGCTCGCCCCAAGAGAGTGTAACGGTGTGCACTTCGCCGCGCTTCCAATCCGGCTGGTGGCTGCCAATCAGCACGGGATACGGGTTGTCGGTCTGAGACGGGCGGTGCAGATAGGCGCGCATACCGCGGTCGTCGATATTCCAGTAGAAGCCAATGCTTTCACCGCCGGGCAGAAGCAGACTGAACAGGCTCTGGTTGTAGCGCGGGTCGCCTGCTGTGCCCGCCGAAGGGTCAAAGTTCACCCGCACCCGCAGGTGTAGTGCGCCCTGCGAGAGATCGATATTACCTTTGGCGGGATATTGCAACGCGCCTCGCCGACGCAACGGCGGCGACTGCCGCAGCTGCTGCACCAGCTGCGCCATCTCCCGCCATTTGAGCAGGGGATAGTTGATATGCGGATTTGTCGGCTCGGCGTGATGCACATGCGCGATATTGCCTCCTGCGTACAGCGGGATGCGCCACAGCCAGCGGTTGGGGTCCAACCGCTTGAAGGGGGTAATCAGGAAGCGGAACAGAAACTGCACCTCCTCACCAGCCGACAGGTGCCGTTCGCCCGAATACGCTCGCAGCACGAAAGCGTCTCCTTCCTCTTTGAGAACGCATCCTCCCTTTCCCTCATTGTGCCATGAACGGGGCAATTCGGGCAGAGTGCCCCACACCTCGCGGTTGACCTCCAGTTTCACCTGCATCCCCGCGTCCACATCGCCCACCCACACCAGATGGTTGATGCGGCTGGGATGCCAGTGCCACTCCCACTGTTCTGGACGTTTGCCGCCACGCCTGCCCATGCCCATCATGTAGGTCGCTATCTCGCGGCGGAAGGGTACTTCCAACCGAACATCGCGCAGGTCGACCTCGCGCTTTGCCCGCAGGGTCACGGTGAACAGCACACAGCCGTCAAACTCCATGCGGGTGCGCACGCGCTGTACCATTTCCTCACTCCCGGCGAACGACTCCCATTCCACAACCGCCTCGTTCTGCTTCACGCGCCTCAGACGCACCGTCTGCCAGCGGGGCGAACCCGTTTCCGTCTCCACGACAAACTGCACGGGCAACGCCAGTATCTCGTGCCCGTTGCTGGTGATGCTTTCGGGCAGGGCAAACCGGTTGAAACGCACGGTGCGCCCCAGAATCTGCACGCGACTGCCGGAGACCTGCACCGGCGTATACGGCGGCACGACCGTCTCTTCCAGCCCGATAGTGGAATCCAGCCAGCGCAGACGCGATAGCCGCCAGTCATCGCTGTCACCCGCATCTGCCAGCCTCTCGCCAGAGACCTCCAGCCGCAGCGTGACCGTTGTCTCTTCCAGACCTTCCGGCTTCAGGTGGATGCGACCTGTGTACACCCCAGAAGCATCGGGCGGCACCTGCACGCCAATCCACAACGCCCGCACCCTGCCCACCGCTAGGGCGAAAGGCTTTTTCACAGGACGTCCCAGCCAGTCGGTGCCCTGCAGGTTGAAGCAGCGTATCGCCGAGGCGGGAATGCGCCGGTTGCCTTCGCCGCGCAGATCGCTGAAACGCACCTGCAGTGCAGAAATCGGCTTGCGGGCAGCGAAGATGCCTATCTGGAAGGCATAGAACTCCCCGGGCTGCGCCTGCCCCGCAAACTCTTCCGACGCGCCCCGTTCCACCCATCGGTACGGCAGATGCTCAAACATCCGGATGGGGAAGCGACGGTCCTCGGGGAAAGTCAGATAACTGCGCTGTGGGTACTTTGCCAGCAGGGATGCCACCTCTTCGCGTGTGGCAATGACCTCCATCGGGTCAAAGCGGTGCCACTCACTGCGCGCCTGTATCGCCACGACGCGCGCTTCGGGAAGCTGGCGCCATGCACCGCCAGACACCTCTTCCGGGGTCAGGTGATTCCGCTGCAGCCATTCGGGATCTGCTGTCGGCTTCGGAGGGAAGTACCTGCCCTTAGTGGACTCTCCCCACATGTCCCACACCCAGTGGGGCGGGTTATAGGGCAAATAATACACCTCGTACCTGCCCGGTACCGTCGCAGGTTGAAAGACGACATCTCCGTATTCAGGCTGTACGTCAATCGACACGACGTTGGTTATCTGTTTGCCGGTAGACGAGTCATAGACCAGAATCGCCTTGCGTTCAGGGAATGGGTCGCGTCGGCGCCACGGGATACGCACGCGCACCGCTTCGGCAGGCTGCGTGACCTCCACAATGGCACGGTGATTGCCACGCCCTTCCTCCTGCCAGGTGGCTACTTCCCAGGGCACCGAGGATACCTGAAAAGCCAAGTTTGCTGCCACAGCGACCACCATAAGCATCGAGAGACACCTCGCGCCAGTGTATTAGACAATGGATTCGCCAGGAAGCGGGGATTGACCTTCCACGCCTTTGCGAGACGCACGGTAAAGACCGTTTCGGCATCGCAATGGCACAGGGATTGCCTGTCAGGAGAAGGCTCCTGACAGGCATGGTTTCAATACCACTCCACGCGCAAACCGCCCAGCAAGTTCTCGCCCTCCAGCGTGCCAGTCACCCCTCCATCCGTAAGGTGATAGGTCACGAACGGCACCTCGCCTTTTTGCCAATCTGCCAGGGGCAACAGCGGCACGCGACAGGGATAAGGGGCTGTCTTACGCAGGCGCACCACCCCCTGCGTGCGGTCTATCTGCAGACCACACTGCGCAAACAGGTAGCCGATAGAAGTGATGCCGCGCGGGTAGAAGCAGAGGTTGTTGGTGAAGTAGGTATCGATAAACCCCTTATTCAGCCCAGCGGTGTTCATCAGCTGCTCCATCGCCATGTAGCGCGAGGAGTTGTCGGGCAAGCCGACGTCGAGATAGGCAGCGATGTAGTCGCGCCACAGGTTCTGAGAAAGCCACACGTTGCTCTTGTCCGCGCTGGTGTGCGTGCAGCCGTACTCGGTCAGTGCGTGCCGATAGGCGTTCACGATGTCCTGCTTGATGCGCCACAGGTCTACGGGTGGCGTGTGTCCGCTCATCAGCAGGTAAAGCAATCCGTTGGCGGTGTAGATAGAGTAGGCATCCCAGCCGCTCAGGTCGCCGTGCAGTGGCTCGCCCGTCCAGGGGTCGTGCAAGCCTTCGGCGGTGCGCTCCAGGCAGACGGCGTAGTGGTCGCCCAGCCAGGCGTGTGCGTCCAGCGTTTCCCGAATGCGGGTCACGATGCGCTCGCACTGTGCCTGCCATTCCGCATCTCCCAGCGCGTTTGCGATCTGTGCCACCGCATGGCACGCCGACAGCGTTTTGACCGCCAGATACACCTGCTCTCGCGCGTACTGCACCGCCGCGGAGGCATCGTCGATAGTGTTCGCCACGCCTTTGTTCGGGAAGCCGTTGCCCGTGGTATCGCTGCGCTCGAAGTAGTCGACCAGCCGCCTGCACAACGCATGATGCCGACGCGCAGGCTCCAGATTGCCCGTCCACCGCCAGTAGGTGTGTAGCATCAGCAGGTAGTTGGCGTTCTCTTCCACCTGCATCGGGTGCGGATATGCCTGCGATCCCACGCGCGCGTGTGTGCCCATGTCGTGCGCGAGATAGCTGCCCACGTCGTCCTGCATCTCGAAGCGTGCCCACTCGTCCAGCAGCTTCTCCAGCAAAGGCAGCCAGAAGGCGAAGTAGACCAGCCCGTTGTTGTACTCCACGTCCACCGTGCTATGGAAATAGCAGGAACCTTCCCATACGCTGAACCACTCTTCGCCTTGCTCGTCCACCACCCACCAGCTGTTCAGCAGGAAGTTCTGGAACGAGAAGCGGATGAGGTCCAGCTGCGATTTGCTCAGGCTGGCTTCGTCTATCAGGCTTTCGACGAATGCCGTCTTGCGCAGGAGGGTTTCGTGTTGCTCCCTCGCGAAGCGGACGACCTCGTCGATACTGCCAAAGTGGCGCGTGTAAAGGAAGCACATCGGCTTGCCGAACACCTGCAGCACGGGCGCGTCCACATAGGCGCACCACGCGAAGCGCAGGGTGGCCTCCCCGCGCGAGAAGTCAAAGGGCAGCGACAGTCCGTCCTTCTCAATGGACACCCCATCTGTCAGCGGCACGAGACGCTCGTGCGCTGTCGGTGGCGTATCCCCGACGATAAAGTCTTTGATGGAGAACCTGTCGTCCGCCACCTGCGAGACGACATATTCCATCGCCAGTACGTCGGGCAGAGGGGTGAACTGCAGACCCTTCCGTTTCAGACGCACCACCAGCCTGCCCTGCTGCACGGGATTTTGGGTGCTTGTCCAGAAGAGACGATGCTGCGGCTGGACGCGCAGGGTGAAATAGAGTACGGGCGCAGTGGAAGTCAATACGTCGTGCGGGTAGAAGGGGGCAGTCACCTCCAGCGTCAGGCGGATGCCGTACTTGACGGAATGTGCGGTGTAGCGCACGCCGCATAGGCGCAGCTCCTGCTCCACCGCGTCTAACATCTCCGCCTGCTGGGTAAGCGGCAGGGCAACCACTGCGCTGTCCTCCGTTTGCACCCCGATGGTCAGGTCTAAGGGCTGGTCGATCCATCTCCCCAGTGCGGAGTGCAGCACATGACGATGGTAGGGGGCGAACACCAGTGTCAAGCGCGATCCCAGTCGGCTAACGGATGTGGCAACAGAGTTCATCGCAAGTCCCTCCTTATATCCTGTGGCACAATCTCACCTCAGTGGGGTCGCCGCCGACCTCCTCAAACAGCACCAGCACGTTCTGTTCCAGCAGCCAGTCGGCAGGCAGGTGGTAATAGCGCTGAGTGGGTAAGCCCTCGCCCTCCTGATACACCGCCTGCAACAGCCAATCCTCTGGTTTGCCCGTGCCCGGCGCGAGCCAGTATCGCCCGATGCATCGCCCGTTCAGCCACGCAATGCCTTTGGTCATGCCGGTCAGGTCTAAAGCCAGCGGCGCGCTGCTCTTGGGTCGCTCAAAGGTGGTTTTCCACCAGCACAGCGGCTTCCCACGCGCCACCTCGATACTGCTCTCCCAGCGTACCAGTGCACTGCCTTCGGCATACACGCGATAATGCTCGCCTTTCAGCCCCGCTTCGATGCGCCAGGGGGCTTCCAGCGGCTCGCCTCGCCATAGCAGCTTGCCCCAGAAGCCCTTGCGTTCGTCCACCATGTTACGCTCGCCCAGCATCCAGTCGCCCTTAATCAGCCCGAGGGCGCAGCACAGGATAGCCAGCGTATGCTCACCTGCGCTCAACTCGATTTCAAGCCGCTGTGTGAAGGTCTCCAGGTCGTCCAGATTGCGGTTCTCTGGCAGGGGCGGTTGTGTGGTCGCGACGAACTGCCCGTCCAGAAAGAGATGCACCACGTCCGCGACACCCTGCAGTTCCAGCACGCCTCTGCCCGCCTGATGCGGCAGTACTATCAGTTTGGCGACATACCAGCAGTAGTCGGTCTGGTCGCGGGTGAACTGCAGCTGTTCTACGGGCTTGTCGGAAAGGATGGGGGGGTGCAACGGCATCGCTTCGCCGCCCGGAAGCGGCTCCACCCACCACTGGAAGGGGGCGAGTTTGGGGTCGCAGACCTCAAAGCGTCGCTCCACCACATCGCGCGTCTCCACCGTTGCCGTGTTCATCAGCGGTGTGCCGTCGCCGATAATCGTCACCGACTGCGGCGGCAGCTGGAAGCGATGCCTCTCGTAGGAGAGAGACAGCGTCTTTTCCGTGTCATCGTTGCACAGGAAAACCAGCCACCGCCCTTCGTGTTGGTAAGTGTACACCAGGACGCCCTCTGATAGCGTTTCCGGCTGGGCGCGCTCGCTCTGCACCAGTACGGTGGCGTATTCCTGCAGGATGCGATGCAGCCGCGCCAGATGGTACATCTTCGTGGTGGGCAATCCGTATTCGTCCAGTGGGGCGTCGTAGTCGTAGCTGGTGGTCTGCAGGAAGCTGCCGTCGCGGTCGAAGTTGGTACCGCCGTGCCACATGTAGTAGTTCATGCCCGTCCCTCCAGCCGCAAAGAACCGTGCGGCGGCGTAAGCCACGTTCTCGGGCGTGCGGCGGTTGTGCGGGTATCCCCACAGGTCGTACCAACCGGGCCAGTGTTCCGTCCACAGCGCGGGCTTGTCGGGATAGCGGGCGAAGTAATCGTCCAGCTCGCGATGCGCGTAGAAGGCGTTGATGGTTTCGATGAATCCGGGCGCACCGCCTTTGCACATCACCCACGGCACGCCCACCTGCAGGCGTTCCGTCATCTCCGCCAGGCGTTGCAGATAACGCTCGCCTTCTTCTCCGTAGCGCCACGCGATATTGCCGTACTCGTTTTCAATCTGTGCAAGGATGATGCGACCGCCTTGTGGCGCAAAGTACGGACGCAGATAATCGCACAGCAGGCGCACCCAACGCTCCATTTCGCGCAGGAACGGCTCGTTGTCGGTGCGCATCTGGATGCCGGGCACATCGCGCAGCCAGGCTGGCAGACCCCCGTAGTTGGTCTCCGCACAGATATACGGACCGATGCGCAGGATAACATACAGCCCCAGCTCCTGCGCGATGTCCAGAAAGTGGCGCAGGTCAAGCCTGTCCGAGAAATCGTATACCCCGCGGCGGCGTTCGTGCAGGTTCCAGAAGACGTAGGTCTCGAGGGTGTTCAATCCTGCCTCTTTGCTACGCTCCATCAGCGACCGCCACATGCCGGGCGTGCTGCGCGGGTAGTGAATCGCTCCGCTCAGCAGCAGCGTCCCTTCGCCGTCGATGGTGACGGCACGGTGGTCGTAACTCACGTTCGGCATAGTGCTCCTCTTTTGTCGCGTGTTTGTTCAGGATTCGGTGTTTGCCCTCACCCCCGATCCCTCTCTCGACGCTGCGGGAGAGGGAAGTTGGAACCTCACCCCTGTCCCCTCTCCTGCGAGGAGAGGGGAACTGACTCTCCCCATTCCTTTAAGGGGGCTGCGGTGGGTCGCCCCAACCTCTTCCTGCGCGTTCGCGTCATTCTCGTCGAGGGGCAGGGCGCTCCTCGAAGTACTCCGGGTTCTCGCGTTCCAGCACATGCTGTCGGAAGGCTTCAATCAGTCGTTCTGCCTCTGACCGCAACCGAAATGTGCCTTTCACCTCGCCCTGCCACACATCCTGCTGTACCCAGTCCGGCACAGGCATAAAGACCACCGGCTCGGGGGTATCCACCTCCACGCACAAAATGAGCGGCGCGCCCGGATTGTCATGCCAGAACAGGAACTCCAGAATCACGCTGTGCGGGGTGTAGCGCGCACTGCTCATCTGCATTTCCCGCATCTGCATTGCCTCTTCGAAGGTCTTCTGATTAAAGTGCCCGACAGGCGGTGGCTGCTTGTGCCGCAGCGCCTCCAGAATCTGCCTGCGGGTGGCGTTAGTGAATTCGCGCAGGGTCATGGTTGTTCACCTCATCTCTGGTGCTGATTGAGCCATTCCTCGACCTCCTCGACGCTCTGCTGGTAGCGAGAAATCTCCTGCTGGAGTGCCGTTAACGCTTCCAGCAGACCCTCGGGCGGCTCCGGAGCGACACGTGGTTGCGAATGGAGCAGCAGTACTTTGTCGTGCAACACATCCAGCGCGACCAGCCACTGGTGCACTTGCGCTTCAATCTGTCGCGCCGCCAGCAACGCACGGTTGCGTTGACGACGCGCCTCCTCGAGCTGCTTGAGCGTGAGCCGGTAAGTGATGGCGAGCTCGATCTCTCCGCGATGCTCGTACCACCACGCCAGTCCGGTGAACCACAGCCGCTGGAACCAGCGGTCTGGCGGCAGGTGTATCAGGATGCGGTCTTGCTGGAGCAGGTGTTCATAGATACCCGCCTGCAATCGCTGCAGGCTGTCGGGCAGGTCGCGCAGACATTCGCGCCTGTCGGATGACAACGCCCGGTAGGTACGCAGGATTCTGGCTGCTCGCTCCTTCGCCTGCTTCCACAACGCCTGCGTGCGTCCGTGCCGCAATCGCCTTGCCTGCCACCGCCTCCACCTGTCCAGCCAGACACGCAGGAACATGGTCATCTCCTACCTCACAGCGGCGGCTTGCGCTGGCGCCAGTCGGTCGCCTGTTCGTAGGTATACGCCACTCGCAGGATGGTCTCTTCGTCCCACGGCTTGCCGATAATCTGCAAACCAATCGGCAGTCCGTCCTGAAACCCACAGGGCATCGCCAGCGCAGGCAATCCTGCGATGTTCACCGGGATGGTGCAAACGTCCGCCAGCTTCATCGCTAGCGGGTCGTCTGCTTTCTCCCCAATGCGGAATGCCACGGTGGGCGACGTGGGTGTGAGAAGCACATCGTAACGCTCGAAAGCGCGGTCGAAGTCGCGGCGGATGAGCGTGCGCACCTGCTGCGCTTTCAGGTAGTAGGCATCGTAATAGCCCGCCGACAGCGCGTAAGTGCCAATCATGATGCGTTGCTTGACTTCCGCACCGAAGCCTTCGCCGCGCGTCTTCTCCACCATATCGATGTGCCCTGCCAGCTCCTGCGTGCGCCAGCCGTACTTGACGCCATCATAGCGGGCGAGGTTGGAGCTCGCCTCGGCAGGCGCAAGGATGTAGTAACATGCCAGCCCGTACTCGATATAGGGCAGAGAGGTCTCTTCCGCAACCGCCCCCAGGCTTTCCAGCAGGCGCACCGCCTGGTACACGGCGTCAGCCACGTCTGGAGCCACACCCTGCGCGAAGAACTCCTTCGGCACGCCGATGCGCAGCCCTTTTACCTCCGGCACCAGCGCGGCGGTGAAGTCGGGCACGGGAACGTCCACACTGGTGGAATCACGATGGTCTTTGCCGCAGATGGCGTTGAGCAGCAGCGCGCAGTCGGTCACATCTTTGGTGATGGGTCCAATCTGGTCGAGCGAGGAGGCATACGCCACCAGCCCGTATCGGCTGACCCGCCCGTACGTGGGCTTCATCCCCACCACGCCACACAGCGCGGCAGGCTGCCGGATAGAGCCGCCCGTGTCGGAACCCAGCGCAGCGATGCACATATCCGCCGCCACCGCCGCCGCCGAGCCGCCGCTGCTGCCCCCGGGCACGCAGTCCAGATTCCAGGGATTGCGCGTCACAAAGAACGCTGAGTTCTCGGTAGAAGACCCCATGGCGAACTCGTCCATGTTCGCCTTGCCCACGAACACCGCGCACCGCTTGCGCAGCTGTTCCACCACGTGGGCGTCATACGGCGGCACGAAGTTGTGCAGTATTTTAGAAGCGCAGGTGGTCAGCACACCGCGCGTACACAGGTTGTCCTTCAGGGCGAGCGGAATACCCGTCAGCACGTCTCCCTCGCCTGCCTGCAGCAAGCGGTCTGCCTCCTCTGCCTGTTGCAGAGCGAGCTCAGGCGTGCGGGTGATATAGGCGCGCACCTTCGGCTCCACCACCTCGATGCGCTCCAGCACCGCCTGCGCCAGTTCACGGCTGCTTACCTCTCGCCTGCGCAGCAGGTCATGCGCCTCGTGGATTGTCAGGTTGTACAGCTCGTACATCACGCTCCCAAGTTACCTTCGTCAATAAGTGTGGCGTATTGGTTGCCCTCACCCCCGCCCCCTCTCCCGACGCTGCGGGAGATGGGGGAAAACCTCACCCCCGTCCCCTCTCCTGTGAGGAGAGGGGTGTCCTGCACTCCCCCTTCCTTATCAGGGAAGGGGGCTGGGGGGTTAGGTTCCATATACACCATTATACCGCCCTTTTACCGGGCTGTCACCGTGTGAAAGCGCGCTGCACCTTCGCCACAGCCGTGGCGATGTCTTCTATGTCCCGCTCATCGCCCAGCAGCATGTTCTGATACAACCACACCGCCTCTTCATAGCACGCTCGCTCGCACACCGGGCACTGTACCTTCGAATAATCCTTCAGCGTGCTGAGCTGGCACAGGTCTTTGGAAATTGGGCGGTTCAGGAAAACGCGCTCTTTGTACAGCGGCACGTAGCCTGCGGAGCAAGGAATGCCCTCCGCGTTGAGCGCCTTAAGGAAATCTTCTCGGGGACGTCCCCCAAAGTGGTTCTTGTCGTAGCGAAAGATGTACAGGTGGTAAGCATGGCGCGTCACGCGCGGGTCGGGGCGCGGTGGTCGTATGCCCGGAATCTGCGACAGCATCTCGGTGAGCCTGTGTGCATTTTGGGTACGCCGCTCGGTCTGCTCAGGAAGCCGTTTAAGTTGAGCCAGCAGGATAGCCGCCTGAAACTCGGTCATGCGGAAGTTACTGCCCAGCACGTGATGCTCGTACCAGCGCCCGCCGCGCACCCTGCCCACATTGTGCACCGACCACACCTGGTCCGCCCAGTGCGGGTCATTGGTCAGCACCGCTCCGCCTTCTCCGGCGTTGAGGTTCTTGCTCGCCTGAAAGCTGAAGCACCCCATGTCGCCAATCGCCCCCACTTTGGTGCCCTTCCACTCGGCGGCGTGCGCCTGCGCCGCGTCCTCGATAACCAGCAGGTTATGCTTGCGGGCAACCTCCAGCACGCCATCCATGTCGGCAGGACAGCCTGCGATGTGCACGGGGATAATCGCCCTCGTGCGTGGGGTAATCGCCTCCTCGATTTTCGTGGGGTCGATGTTCAGGCTCTCCTCCTCCACGTCTACGAACACGGGTGTCGCGCCCACCGACAGCACTGCGGTGGCGGTGGCAATAAAAGTGTAGGGTGGTACAATCACCTCATCGCCGCAACCGATATGCGCGGCGCGGAGAGCCACCTCCAGCGCTGCCGTGCCGTTAGTGACACACACGGCAAACTGCGCGTCCTGAAAGCGAGCGAACGCCTCCTCAAACTCACGCACCTTCGTGCCCTCGACCGACCACCACTTGCCGCTGCGCACCACTTCCAGGATGGCTTGTTCTTCCGTTTCGTCAAAAATGGGCCATCGCGGCCAGGGGCGTGACCGAACGGGCGTGCCCCCGTCGATGGCTAAGGTGTCCGCCTTGATCTCTATCATCGTCCCAGCCTCCCGCAGTCTTTAGCACAGGATTCGCCTTTCCGCGGAAGATTCCTGCCGGTCGAGTGCGGCGTGCTGAAAGCGTAAAGACAAACTCATACAATATACACTTCTGTTGGCGTAGTGACAGAAAGGCTGTTGCTCACTTGCGGGCTTTTATCCGGGCAGACAATGGTACAAAAGGCAGGGAACGAACGTCTCTTCGCACTCACAACCCTTTATGGCAGAAATCCGCGCAAAAAGGATACTCCGGCAGCTGCTACCACTCTGGCAACAGAGGTAAAATGTAGTGTGGTAAATCAACCGGTTTTTGCTTGCATGGTAGAGGGTCACTGCGATGAACGTTGAGGCACAATACTGGATTGACAGGCTGGGGCTTCAGCCCCACCCCGAGGGAGGTTATTACAGGGAAACCTATCGCTCCAGCCAGCGACTGCTGGGGTGTTGCCTTTTTCAGCACGAGGGGTCGCGCGTCGCGGCAACCGCCATCTACTTTCTGCTGCCGGGCGATCAGTTTTCGGCCCTGCATCGCCTGCGCTCTGATGAGATATGGCATTTCTACGCAGGCAGTCCATTGACCATACATGTGATTGACCCGCAGGGCAATCTCTCTCAGCTGAAGCTGGGAAAGGACATCGAGAACGGCGAATCTTTTCAGGTGGTGGTACCGGCAGGCTGCTGGTTCGGCGCGACGGTAGACGAGCCTGACGGTTACACGCTGGTGGGCTGTACGGTGGCACCCGGTTTCGAGTTTGAAGACTTCGAGCTGGGCAGCCGTCAACAGTTGATAGAGCAATATCCACAGCACCGCGAACTGATTGAGCGGTTAACGAGGTAACAGTAACATGCACAGCACCCGACTGGTGATATTCGGTGCGACCGGGGACCTGACGCGACGGTTTCTGGTGCCTGCCTTGTATCGGCTGCATCGCGCCGGTTTGCTGGAGCCCGACCTGCAAATCGTCATCTATGCCCGTCGTCCCCTGACGCTGGAGACTTTTCTGGATGGCATGGAGGGCGCGCTGCGCGAGTCGGGCAGGGACATGAGTGCGTGGGGGCCGTTTGCGCGTCGCTTCGTCGCCTATGTGCAGGGCGGGCTGGACGCCGAGGGAGTGCGCCAGCTGCGCGACTGGATAGACGGCAACGCCGTATTCTACTTGGCTTTGCCCCCCGGCTTGTTCGCAGAGGCGGCAGAGTATCTCGCACTGGCAGGGCTTCATGAAGAGAAATCGGGTTATCGTCGGTTGGTGATCGAAAAGCCCTTCGGGCAAGACATGCAGAGCGCACACCAGCTGCAACAGCGCGTAAGCCGATACTGGCGCGAGGAACAGGTGTATCGCATCGACCATTACCTTGGCAAGGAGACGGTGCAGAACATTTTGGTCTTTCGCTTTGCCAACCTCTTGATGGAGTCGTTATGGAACCGCAACTATGTGGACTGCGTGCACATTACCGCCGCGGAAACCGCCGGCGTGGAAGACCGTTCTGGCTACTACGACCAGTCAGGCGCGCTGCGCGATATGGTACAGAACCACCTGATGCAGCTGTTCACACTGACGGCGATGGAGCCGCCTGTCAGTCTGGAACCGGACGCCCTGCGCAGCGAAAAGGTAAAAGTGCTGGAGTGCGTGCGTCCTATCCCGAAGAATGCCGTGGGGGCGTTCGCGGTGCGCGGACAGTACACGCGCGGGAGGCTGGACGGGGTAGAGGTGCCGGGCTATCTGGAGGAACCCGGTGTGTCGCCAAACTCCACCACCGAAACGTATGCCGCTATCAAGCTGTACGTGGACAACTGGCGATGGCAGGGGGTGCCTTTCTACCTGCGCACGGGCAAGCGACTGGCGGCGGAGCGCAGTGAAATCGCCATTCGGTTCAAATCACCGCCCGTCCAGCTGTTCCGGCGCACCCCGCTGGACCATATTGAGCCAAACACCGTTATCTTCGAGATGAAGCCCTCGGAAGCCATGCTGCTCATTGCGCAGGCGAAAACCGTTGGACTGGAGATGGGCGCGCGCACGGTGGTGCTGCGAGCCTGCTACCGCGAGGTGGGCGAGGAGGGTTTCGAGGCATACGAGACCCTTTTGCTGAGCATCCTGCAGGGCGACCGCACCTACTTCCTGCGCTTCGACGAGGTGGAAATGGCGTGGGAGATACTGGACCCCGTGCTGCGGGCGTGGCAGACGCAGAACGTACCGATGGCGGTTTACCCGGCGGGCAGCGAGGGACCGCGTGAGGCGGAACGTATACTGGACTCATCGGCTCACCAATGGCGACCTCTGAAAGGCGAACCGGTCGGCTCCGAGTGCGAGTAGCCGACAGCACAGACGAACTCATCCGTGCTGTCGCCGAAGCGATAGCCGCATGGGCGGCGGAGGTGCTTTCCCGACAGGACAGTTTCAGCCTTGCTCTGTCGGGCGGTAATACGCCGCGCGCGCTGTATCGCCTGCTGGCGCAGGAGTATCGTCAGCGGGTGGAGTGGAACCGCGTGCATCTCTTCTGGGGCGACGAGCGATACGTTCCGCACGACCATCCCGCGAGCAACTACCGCATGGCGCGGGAGACGCTGATAGACCCTCTGGGCATCCCATCGCAAAACGTACACCCGATGTCCACCGATGAGGCCAACCCGGATGACGCCGCTGCCCGTTATGAGCGGGAACTGCGTCGCTTCTTCGGCACAGAACCGCGCTTTGACCTCGTGTTGCTGGGCATGGGCGCAGACGGACACACCGCCTCCCTTTTCCCGGGCACGCCCGCCCTGCGGGAGCGCACGCGCTGGGTGACCGTCGGCGAAGCCCCATCCGAGCCCCGTGTTCGCCTGACATTGACGCTACCCGTACTGAACGCGGCGCACGCCGTCTACTTCGTGATAACGGGAGAGGACAAGGCGGAGGCGGTGCGCGGAGTGCTGCTCGAACAGGAACCGCTGCCTGCTGCGCTAGTGCAGCCGGAGCAGGGCGAGCTCATCTGGTGGCTGGACGCAGCAGCGGCAAGAGACGTATAATGGAAGAGGTGATGCCGCGACGGTTCTCGCCGAAGTCTCCACCAACGAGTACACAGAGGTCTCGGAGTGGGTGCTTTCTGTGCTCTTTGTGGTGAATCACAACCCTTGAAGAATGGTAGATTATGTCTCTTCAGATAAACAATATCACCCTGCATGTACAGCCGCTGCGCACGCGGATGCCTTTCCGCTACGGCATCGCCACCGTGCAAGAGCTGCATCATGCTATCCTGCGTGTAACCGCGACGGTAAACAGGCGACGGGTCGAGGGTTGCTCTGCCGACCACCTCGCGCCCCGCTGGTTCGTGAAGGACCCTAGCCTGAGCGCAGAGCAGGAGCGACGGCTGTTGCTGCGCTCCATCCAGCACGCCGCCGACCGTGCCCGTCAGGCGGGAGATGTTTCCACACCGTTCGACCTGTGGTGGCTGGTGTACCGCGCGCAAAGCGACTGGGCGAAGGCAGAAGGCATCGCCCCGCTGGTGGCAGCGTTTGGGGTGAGCCTGGTGGAACGGGCAGTCATCCACGCCTTCTGCACGGCGATAGAGAAGCCCTTCGGCAGGGCATTGCGCGATGGCTCACTGGGCGTGCAGCTGGAACGGGTTCACCCCGCGCTGGCAGGCGTGCAACCGCGCGAGTATCTTCCCGCCGAGCCGCGCCTGCGCATCACCGTGCGCCACACCGTCGGCTTGAGCGACCCACTCACCGAAGCAGATATTCCCCCCGAAGAGCGGCTGAATGACGGCTTGCCGCAGTCCCTGCAGGCGTGTATCCGAACCTATGGGCTGACGCATTTCAAAGTCAAACTGGGCGGCGACCCACAGCGCGACCATGAGCGACTGAAGCAGCTGGCGCACCTGCTCGCGCAGGAGTGCCCTTCTTACCGCTTCACGCTGGACGCCAACGAGATGTATCCAGATATCGAATCCTTCCGCGCTTTTTGGGAGCAGCTGCAGGCGGACGCGAGTCTGCACGAGTTTCTGCAACGGCTGATATTCGTGGAGCAACCTCTACATCGCGACGAGGCGTTGACCGAACGCACCCGCGAGGAACTGCACCGCTGGCGAGACCACCCGCCCGTCATTATCGACGAATCCGACGCGGAACTGCACAGCCTGCCGGACGCGCTGGAATGGGGTTATGCGGGATGTAGCGTCAAGAGCTGCAAGGGCGTTTTTAAGGGCATTGCCAATGCCTGTCTCGCCGAACATCTGCGCCGCCAGGGACGGCAGGTTCTGGTAAGCGGTGAAGACTTAACGACCGTCCCACCCGTTTCCCTGCAGCAGGACCTCGCGCTGATGGCGAACCTCGGCATCGAACATGTGGAGCGCAACGGTTATCACTACTTCCGCGGGCTGAGCATGTTACCGCAGGAGCAACAGGAGCGGCTGCTGAACGACCACCCCGACCTCTTCACCCGCCATCCGCAGGGGTTTGTGACGCTCAGGGTGACGAACGGTCAACTGCATGCCGAAAGCGTGACCGCCGCCCCGTTTGGGGTAGCGAACGCCACGTGAACTCGCTCGTCGAACCCGCGCAGAAGGGCACAAGGCAACATCGTATCCAGATAGATACTGTCTCCGGCAAAATCGCGAAGAAGCAGGTTCACAGAGCGAACCTCTTCCAGTCAGCATCGTCATCATACTCTTGCCACGAACCCGTGCCCAGCTTACCGAAAAGGTCAGCCGCCCGGCTCGCACGCAAGGGTGGTTCCGTGACCAATTGGGTGCGCAGTTTCTGCACATTGCAGATAAGCGTATCGATTTGACGAAGCAGTTGTTCTCGTTCGTCTGGAGAGGTCTTTTGCATGTTTTCCTACCCCCAGCACACAGGCATCATCACTTCAGTATACCATGAGACATTCCTTTGGTCTAAACCCCATCCCGGCTGATAAACCGCCCTACCTGCGGGTCGTAGTACCGTGCCCCCACGTGCAGCAGCCCCGCGTCGCCGTCGTGGCGGTAGCCCCATGCCCCCGCAAAGCGATAGGGGTTGGCACTGCTGCCCCACTGCGCCACCGCGTTGCCGAAGGCTTCGGTTGTCAACGTACTGGTTATCGCCTGAACGCCGTTCACCGTCGCCCGCGTGGTGCCTAATCCATTTGGCAACACCGCTTTTGCGTTTTCGGTACCCAAAACGAAGGTTCCTCTGAATGCTGAAAACTCGTAAAAGCAGCTTTTGCCCTGTGTTGCTAGCGACTTGCAACCGCCGCTCTATCCCATGTAGACGAACCCTTTCCGGAATCGCTAATCCCTGCGCGGTCTCAAGCCCGCGGCACCAGCGTGGGAAGCATTCGGCAGACCACCGTTTGCCTGCACCTGTCGATTATGTTAAAATGAAAAATGCAAGCACTTTTTGCCATCACAGAGGGAACGATGCCCATTGCGGTTGGAATAGCTTTCAGGCGCGTAGCGCGCTCATACTGGTTTGATCCGGCGGGATATGAACTGAAGGAATGGGATAAGGTCATTGTGGAGACCACGCGCGGTCAGGAGATGGGCACGGTGCGTATCCCGCCGCGCGAGGTCACCGAGGAAGACCTGCAGGCACCCTTAAAGCCCATTCTGCGCCCAGCCACTTCGGAAGACCTGGAGCAGTACAGGCAAAACCTCTATATGGCAAAAGAGGCGATGGGCATCTGCAGGGACAAGATAGCCAAACACGGCTTACCGATGAAGCTGGTTCACTGTGAGTATGCCTTTGACCGCACGCAGCTCACCTTTTACTTCGTGGCGGAGAACCGCGTAGACTTCCGCGAGCTGGTGCGGGACCTCGCCGCCACTTTCCGCACGCGCATCCAGCTGCTGCAGATTGGTCCACGCGATCAGGCGAAAATGATGGGCGGCATCGGTCCGTGTGGACTGACGCTGTGCTGCAGTACCTTCCTGAAAGAGTTCACGCCCATCTCGATGAAGATGGCGAAGGACCAGAGCCTGTTCTTGAACCCCGTGAAGTTCTCGGGCGTGTGCGGCAAGCTGATGTGCTGTCTGCAGTATGAGCATGAGATGTATAAGGACGCCCGGTCGCGCCTGCCTCGAATCGGTGATGCGGTGCAGACCCCGCGCGGAGAGGGGCGCGTCAACGACCTGAACATCCTTAAGGAAGAGGTGATGGTGGAGTTTCCCGATGGCACCATCGTCACCTACGCCGCCTCCGAGTTACAGTGGGAGAGACAGGTGACCGGTTGTGCCTGCGCTGCCGGTGCTGCCGAGGTAGTGGAAGAAGAACCTATCAACGACGAGGAGGTGCCGGATACCGATGCCTATCTATGAGTTTCGCTGCAAAGGGTGCGGTCAGAAGTTCGAGCAGAGGTTTTCCAGCACCGATGTCTCCGGAGTAACGTGCCCGAATTGTGGTTCGGTGGAAGTGTCACGCCTTATCTCGCTGTTTTTCTCGCCGAAGGTGAGTAAAGACGTGGGGGTGGTGGGCTGTGACTCCTGCGCGGGCAGTCCACCGCCGTTCTGCGAGTCGGGCACTTGCCCGACGTGCCGGAGCTAAGCGATGCCCAAACCGTCGCGCGATCGCTGGGTGGTGCTGTATACCGCCTCAGAGCCGTTCGAAGGCAACATTGTGCTGGAGCTGCTGCGCAGCGCGGGTATTCCAGCGATGCCTTCCGTGCTGGGGCACATTTATGTCCAGTTAACCAGCCCGGTAGAGATTCTGGTGCCACAAGAGTATCTGGAACAAGCGCAACGGGTTCTGGCAGAGGCAAAAGAACCTCCAGAACCCAAAGAAGGAGATAACGGACATTATGGGGAGTGAGAAAGCGTATTACATCACCACGCCGATTTATTACGTCAACAGCTCGCCGCACATCGGCAGCACATTGACCACACTGGCAGCGGACGTGCTTGCGCGCTACCACAAGATGCAGGGGCGCAAGGTGTGGTTCCTCACCGGCACCGACGAGAACGCGATTAAGGTGCATCGCGCCGCACAGGAACGCGGCGTGCCCACGCAGCAGTTCGTGGACGAGCTCGCCGCCGAGTTCCAGCAGGCATGGAAGGTGATGCACATCGAATACGATGACTTCATCCGCACCACAGAGCCGCGTCATGTGCGCGTGGTACAGGAGTTTTTCCGCCGGATGCGCGACAACGGCGACATTTACAAGGGTATTTACGAGGGCTGGTACTGCGTGTCGGATGAGACTTTCTTTGCGCCCTCCGATGTCGGGGAGGACAAACTGTGCCCCAACGCCGAGTGCCGCCGTCCGCTGCAGTGGGTGCAGGAAGAGGATTACTTCTTCCGCCTCTCCGCTTACGGCGACCGCTTGCTGCAGTATATCGAAGAGCATCCCGACTGGCTGGAACCGGAGTTTCGCAAGAACGAGGTCATCGCCTTCATCAAGCAGGGGCTGCGCGACCAGAGTGTCACCCGTGCCAACCCGGGCTGGGGCATCCCCGTGCCCGGCGAGCCAGACAAGGTCATCTACGTCTGGTTCGACGCGCTGATTAACTACGTCTCCGCCACCGGGTGGCCCGAAGATATGGAGCGGTACCAGCAGCTTTGGCCCGCCGTACACCTGATGGGCAAGGAGATTTTCGTGCGCTTCCACGCCACGCTTTGGCCCGCCATGCTGATGTCCATCGGTCTGCCTGTGCCGGAGCGCATCTTTGGGCACGGCTGGTGGACCATCGGCGGCGAGAAGGGAAGCAAGTCCAAAGGCAACCTGCCCCACCCCGTGCAGCTGGCGAAGGACATCGCCGCCTGGTCGGGAGCCGATTTCGACATCGCGGTGGATGCCGAGCGATACCTGCTGATTCGCGAGATGCAGTTCGGGCTGGACAGCGAGTTCTCGGAGGAATCCTTCCGCAAACGCTACAACAGCGACCTCGCCAACGACCTGGGCAACCTGCTGAACCGCACGCTGAACATGGTGTGGCGTTATGCGGACGGACGTGTGCCAGAACCGGTGGAACGCAACGCCGATCTGGCGGCGCTGGCGGCGGATATCGAGAAGGGCATCGAGGAGGAGGTCTACCGCTTCCGCCTCAACGGCGTGCTGGAGCAAATCTGGCGGATGGTGTCGCGCCTGAATAAGTACCTGGACGAACAGGCGCCGTGGAGCCTGTACCGCAACGGCGAAACCGGACGGGCGCAAGGCGTGCTGTACGATGTGCTGGAGGGAGTACGGCTGTGCGCCCTGTGGCTGGCACCCACCATGCCGGTGGCGACGGCACGCATCTGGCAGCAGCTGGGCATCGACACGCCGCCGGTGCAGGCGAGCTGGCAGGCGGAAAGCATGTGGGGGCGGCTACAGGCAGGTAGCAGTGTTCAGCAGCCGCAGCCGCTGTTCCCGCGCATCACGGAAGAAGCACTGACGCTAAAGACGCAAAAGGAGACCGAGATGGAGCAGAGTAACCTGATTACCATTCAGGATTTTCAGAAGCTGGAAATCAAAATCGCCGAGGTGAAGTCGGCGGAGCCCGTGCCGAATACATCCAAGCTGCTGAAACTCACCGTCGATATCGGCGGAGAGGAGCGTACCCTTGTCGCAGGCATCGCAGAGACCTACAGCCCGCAGGATGTCATCGGCAGACAGATTGTGGTGCTGACCAACCTGCAACCCGCCACCATTCGCGGAGTGCAGTCGCAGGGGATGTTGCTGGCGGCGGAAGTGGACGGCAAAGCCATCCTGTTGAAGCCAGACAAACCTGTGCCCGTTGGAAGCAAAGTGCGGTGAACTCTCCGATTGCCGCTGTACTCGCCGGTGGCAGCAGCCGACGTATGGGCACAACCAAAGCGTTGCTGGCATGGCAGGGGCGTCCGCTGTTGGAGCATGTGGCGACCCGTCTTCAGACCGCCTTCCCGCAGGTAGTGGTGATTGGCGGAGAGGCGGCGTGGGTAACCGCGCCCGGCGTGGAGTGGATGCCTGATGAGCAGCCGGGCGCCGGAGTGGCAGCAGCCATACTGACCGCCCTCCACCATCTACAGCAGCCATGCTTCGTGTGCGCCTGCGATATGCCCTTTGTGCACGCGGAGTTCGGCAGGTGGTTGATAGACAACGCCGCGGGAGCAGCGGCGCATGTGCCGCGGTGGAAAGGTCAGGCGCAACCTCTGCACGCTGCGTGGTTTCCCAATGCGGCACCCTTCATCGAGGCGAGCCTGCAGGAGGGTGAGTACGCCGTGTGGCGCATTCTGCAACGTATGGAGAGCGCGGGTACACTGCGGTGGGCAGAGGAAGAGGTCATATGCCGCTTCGATGCCGATGGGCAGTGCTTCGTGAACCTGAACACGCCCCAGGAGTGGCAGCAGTGGAAAACAGCCTCGGAAAGGAGGTGAGGCAGTGCCATGAAAAAGGAAATCATCGTGAACGTGGGCAGCCGCGAGACGCGTATCGCCGTGTTGGAAGATGACCGGCTGATGGAGCTGCATGTGGAGCGCGAGGAGCGCATCGTCGGCAGTATTTACAAGGCGCGTGTGGCAAATGTACTGCCCGGCATGGATGCGGCGTTCGTGGACATCGGTCTGGAGCGGAATGCGTTTCTGTATGTGGGCGATATCCTTCCCGAAAGCGGTGAGGAAACCCCTGCTCCTGCATCGATGCGCCGCTCTGCCCTGCGTAACCGCAACATCAAGGAGATTCTGCGCGTCGGACAGGAGATACTGGTGCAGGTAACCAAGGGCCCGCGCGGCACGAAGGGTTGTCGCGTTTCCACCCGCATTACCCTGCCCGGGCGCTACGTGGTGCTGACGCCGGAAGGCGAGCATCTGGGAGTTTCCCGCAAAATCACCGACCCCAAAGAACGCGAGCGGCTCAAAAGGCTGGGGCGCGAACTGCGCCCGGAGGGCTTCGGGCTGATTATCCGCACCGAAGCGGAAGACAAAAGTGAAGAACAACTGCTGCAGGATATCGAATGGCTTTTGGAGCAGTGGAGTAAGATTCAGGAGGCCGCCCGCAAGGCGAAGGCACCCGCGTTGATTCACAAAGACTACTCGCTGTTGTACAAAACGGTACGCGACATCTTCAGCTCGGATACCACGCGCATGGTGATCGACGACCCGGAGGAGTTCCAGAAGGCAGTGGAGCTCGCCGGTCGCTTTGCGCCCAAACTCAAGTCTCGCATCGAACTGTACGATAAGGACGAGCCTATCTTCGACCACTTCCGCATCGAGCAGGAGATAGACCGCCTGATGAAGCGGCAGGTATACCTGAAGTCGGGCGGTTACCTGACGATAGACGAGACCGAAGCGCTGACCACCATCGATGTGAACACGGGCAAGTTCACCGGCAGCACCAGCCTGGCGGATACCATCCTGCGCACGAACATCGAAGCCGCGGAGGAGGTGGCAAGGCAGCTGCGTTTGCGCGATTTGGGCGGGATTATCGTCATCGACTTCATCGATATGAGCAACGCGCATGACCGCCAGCAGGTGATGCGCACGTTAGAGCGTGCCCTGAAACGCGACCGCGCCCGCACCAAAAACAGCCACATCAGCCCGCTGGGGCTGGTGCAGATGACGCGCAAGCGAACGGGCGAGTCGGTGGTGGAGCTGCTGATGGAGCCGTGCCCCTACTGCGGTGGGCGAGGTCGCATCATCGCGCCCGAATCGGTCAGTCTGGACATCGAGCGAGAGCTCACCCGCCGCGCCACTGCCGAACATGCCGAAGCTTACCTTGTTATCGCGCACCCGAAAGTGGCGGAGCTGATTATCGGTCCCGAAGGCGAAAACGTGGACGAACTGGAACACACCCTGCATTGCGCCATCTACGTGCGCAGCGACCCAGAGAGACACGTGGCGAGCTATGAGATCCGTCCAGGCACGATGGCAGACTTCGACCGTTCCTGGCTGGGCTTCCGGCGCGCGCAGGTGGTAGAGTGTCTGGTGGAACCCTCCTCACTGGCTTCAAACGGCAACCTGAAGTTCATCGGCTGGACGGACGGTTTCCTGCTGGACCTCACGGACGGCGCGGAATACGCGGGGCAGAGGGTGAAAGTGCGCCTGCTGGACATCCGTCGCTCCTTTGCTTTCGCGGAGGTGATACCATCGGCGCGCCCACTGGAGCGCAACGAGATACCGTAGCCCACGTGGAGGGCGAATCTTCTCGTGAGCCGAATCCGCATGCGACCTCTCCGTTGGTGGGCAGAAGGGTTTACGGCTCAACAGGAGGCTCGCCCTCCGAGGTCAAGGCTTCGCAGTGCTCTATCGCCTGATGTGCAGTGGCAGGATCGAGTACTTCCGTTGCTCAAATTGCTCGCGGTTCTCGTAGACCAGAACCAGGTTGGTCAGTCGACGCAAGGGGCGCATCAATATCTGTCCGCGATAGTACATGCCGGTGGAGGAACCGGCGTCCAGATTGATGGCATCCACACAGCCGAGCCGGTGCATGACCATCGCCATCTGGCTCAGCGTGATGGGTTTGCGCGTGCCAACAAACAGCAGGTGATTCTCGCGTGTCAAGCCCACCGCCAGCCGCCATGCCGGACGGAGCAGGTGCCTGTCGCGAAAACCCTCCGCGCGAGGATACACGCCGATATTGCCAGCCGTCACCAGGCGCGGTCCCGAACGGATAACGAAGTCGTATGCGCTCCAGTCCTCCCGACGGTTACGTTTCACATCCACAAACTCCACCTGATTGTCGGGAGTGATGCACAGCGCAGTGCCGATACCGCCGAAATGCACCATCCTTCCCTCGATCACGATATCGCCCACAGGCAGATAGGAGCGCGTACCGAAAAAGGTTCCGGTGACGGCTGCGGTGGGTCGCGCACGCGCCACCATACTCTCCAGCGGCTCGGTGCGTCCGCGCTGCTGCTTCGCCAGCATGCCCGTCACCTTCACGTTTTCATCGTTCATATTCACGCGGATGATCTTCACCGGAATGTTCTGCACGGTGGTAGCTATCAGCTGGACACTGCTACTTGCCGCCCACGCGGCACCGCAAACAAACCACCACAGACTGAGCATCCGCAGCCATCGCACTCCCATCGCAATCCCTCTTCTACTCCAGCTCTGCTGTACCGGTTGTTCCATATCCTGTCGTCGCTCGTTTGGTGTTATTAAGATACCCGAAAACTCGTAGAGATACCAGTTTGACAGCGATGGAATGACGTGATAAGATTCCCGTGAATACCGAGGAACAGCAGTCTTCTTTATGCTGAAGAGAGTGAAGCATCTCGTTGTGGTCACTGTGAGGGAGATTCTTCGCTCAGGCTCAGAACGACAGGAGTAATGTCTGACAAACAGTCATATACTCGCGCGCGGCGCGCCGTGGAAAGGAGATGCAGCCATGCATATCGCCATCGTCTTGCTGGTATCTATCATCCTGTTGATTAACAGCGCATTTGCTCAGGTGGTCTTCTCGGACAATTTCGAAGGCTACCAGGGTCAGCAGCAATTTGAACAATACGACAACCCAAACGACCTGTTCGATGCCGTCTGGCTGACACGCAACGTCTGGCATGGACAGATTGCCCCGCCTAACCTGCAGCTGGTTAACATCGTCAACCCTTATGTGCATCCGGCATACCCGGGCGACCCCTACCTGCCTCAGCCCTCCGACTCAAAGGCGCGCGGTAGCCAGAGCCTCTGGCTGAAAGCGGGTGCACACCGCGCCAACTTCCTGAACCTGTCCGCACCACTGGGCGTCGGGGCATACGTGGACTGGTGGTTTTATGATACCGGTTCCGCAGGTAAACAGGCGAACGCCTGGGTGGAGCTGCTCTATTACAGCACAGGGTTACTGGATGTGGGAGCGGGAGTGACCACCGGGCAGGTTACCTCTTTCTCACTGGGCGCGGCAAGCTTCGACCCGAAGGCGAATCTCAGCACCTACCAGGTGCGAGGAGACAGTTCAGACCCCGCGTACTATCCGCCCGACTCGTTCGCGAGCCAGGGTGGTGGGGCGACCACCTGGGCGAACTTTGTGGGCACCACCCGCAGCGCAGGCTGGCATCACGCCGCTATCTGGCTGTGGAAACCCAATCAGGTGCTGTTTATTCTGGACGGGGCGACCAAGACCGAACCGCGCAACCCTGCTTATGGCGCCACCACCGTACGCATCCGGGGACTTGCCAGCAACGCCGCCGATTTCTACTTCGACGACGTCACGATTGGCACGGGTATTCCTCCCGCAATGCCTCGCTCGAACACCGGCTGTGCCGTGACGTTGAACGATTTCGTGGGTGACTACTCGCTGGTGGCTCTGGAGGTAGAAATCCGCCAGCCTGATGATACGCAATCGCTGGAGACACGAACCGTTTCGCTCTCGCAGGGGGGAAGTGCGCAAATCGCTCTGCCGATTGGCACGTGGGACCTGGCGTTTAAGGCGGACCGTTCCCTGCGTCGGGTGTTGCGCAGGGTAAACGTACCCGCTAGCGGCACGCTGAACGTATCCCTGCTGGGTGGCGATGCCGACGGAGATAACGAGGTAACTCTGTTTGACTTCGGCAGGCTCGTGGCGGCGTTCGGGGCGTTCCGCGGCGACGCCAACTATGACCCCTCCGTCGACTTCGACGGCGACGAGGAGATTAGCCTGTTCGATTTCGGCGTGCTGGTGCGCAATTTCGGACTGATTGGCGACGAGTAATCGGTGTGCGCCAACGGCTCGGCGGGAGGCGCGCCCTTCGGTCAGTCGGAACTACCTCCTGAGTAATCCCACCGCCAGCTTTCGCCGGGCGCGACCACTGCTTTGCCCAGAGGGGTCAGCACGGGAACGTCGCGCGTGCCCTCATTGGTCAGCTGCACGCTCTGCCCGTCTACGCGCACCTGCACCGGCCGACCATGCCACATCACGCGGAACCGCACACTGCGCCAGTGCGAGGGGATAACCGGCGGCTTGAGAAACCGGATGCCGTCTGCGGTCAGCTGCAGCTGGCAGAAACCGTTGACCACAGCCTGCCATGCCCCGCCCAGTGATGCCGCGTGGATGCCCAGGTTCCAGTGCGGTCCATAGGACGCCAGGTCGATGTGAGCGGTATACAGGAAGTACTTGTATGCCCAGTCCACCATGCCCACATCCGCCGCCACCAGCGAATACGCCATCGGGCTGAGCGAAGAGTCGTGTGCGGTGCGGGGTTCGTAGTAGCGCCAGTTCGCCAGCTTGGTTTCGGTATCGTAGCGGTCGCGCAGCAGGTACAGCAGCATCACCACGTCTGCCTGTTTGATGTTCTGCGTCTCCTGATAGGGGCCCAGCGGTCCGCCCGGGTGCAGGTCGGGATGCGCCAGACGCTTGCGGGTCTGTTCCACCGGCTCATCGCGCAATCCGAAGTAGCCGTCGAACTGCGGTATCAAGCGCGTTTGCGGGTCGGGAGCAGGCACATACACATTCTGCACGAAGTGTTGCCATCGGGATACCTCGCCGTCGGTGAGACCGGTTTTCACCTTGAGCGCATCGTATGCCTCGGGGTGTTTCTCCCTCAACAGGTTCAGCACCTCAATCGCCTTCTGCACACTGAACTGCGCCAGCGCGTTCGTATAGGCGTTGTTGTTCACGCGTTCGTGATATTCGTCGGGACCGAGTACCGAACGGAGTTCATAGCGCTCGCGCTCGGCATTCCACGTGGCCCGCGACATGAAGAAGCGCGCCACCTCTACCAGAATCTCCGCACCGCCGTCCAGCCAGAACCCTTCATCGCCTGTCGCCTTCACGTACTGCCACATCGCGTAGGCGATGTCGGCGGAGATATGTATCTGTTCGTCCGCGAAGTAGCTGCGTATGGGCTCGCCGGTGAGCGGGTTGGTGAACACATACAGGTCGCACTGCTCGTCGCCGGTTTCCTGACTCTGCCAGGCGTAGTAGGCTCCCTCAAACCCCAGTTTCTTCGCCTTGCGCTTCGCGCCCTCCAGCGTGTGGTAGCGGTAGCGCAGGATGTTGCGCGCAACCTCTGGCTGGGTGTAAATGAACAGGGGCAGCACAAATATCTCGCAGTCCCAGAAGATGGAACCGTAATAGTCCTGCCCCTGCAAACCCCGCGCGGGGATGCTGATGCGGTCATCGTGATAAGGTGCGGCGGCGAGCAGGTGAAACACCGCGAACCGAATGCCCATTTGTGCCTCGTCATCGCCCTCGATCTGCACGTCCGACGCCTGCCATAGTTCTTCCCAGCGACGTACATGCTGCGCTTTCAGCGCCTCGTAGCCCAGTGTGCGAGCCGCCTCGATATCGGCAAGGCATAACGCGCGCAGGTCGCCGTCGCTGAAGCGGCTGTCGTACAGGGCGCACCACTTGGTCAGCTCGAACTCCTGTCCCGGCTGCAAGTCCACGCTGAAAACGGTTTGCACACACCGGTCGGTGGGGTCATCACGCTCCACGTTCACCTGTGCCGGCGTGCGCACTTCATGCCTTGCCATCACACCGATATGGTAGCCGGGCTCGAAGGTCTCCACTTCCAGATAGTCTTCCTCACCATCCTGATGGCGAGAAAACCGCTTGAAGTGGTACGCCCAGCGGTTGTTGACTGCCCCGTCGATGCTGGAATGGAGTTCGATATGCACCGGGTCCTCGGCGACCAGGCGGTAACGGATGACGCCCACATGCCGTTGTGTCATGCTGAGAAGGCGTTCGCTCTCCATGCGGATTACCTTGCCCGAAGGGCTTCGCCAGCGGATGGAGCGGCGCATCACCCCCTCACGCATGTCCAGCTCGCGGCTGTATTCCAGCAGTTCGCCCATGTTGGCGGGGTCGAAAGGCTCTTCGTCCGCCCAGAACTGGATCAGCGTCCAGTCGGGCATATTGGGGAATTCGCGCTCGGTGAGTTTTCCACGCGGAGTATCGTAGATGCCGTTGATGTAGCATCCTTTGACACCCGGAATAGTAGGGGGAAGTTCCTCGCCTGCTCCACGCAGTCCCATGTAACCGTTCGCCAGTGCGAAAACGGTGGCTTTTGCGCTCTCTTCCTCTGGTTTATACTCTTTTTCTCGGATAATCCAGCCGTCGATAAAGTCGTACTCGTCCATCCTCCTCACAGCTCCTCGAGATTCACCTCGTCCAGACTCGTCACCACCCAATCCGCGCCTGCCGCACGCAGCAAGTTGCTATCGTCCCGACGCGCTACGCCGATGCAGCGCATCCCTCCCGCCTTGGCTGCCTGCACGCCCGATGGCGCATCTTCGATGACGACGCACCGGTCGGGAGGGACTTCCAGAAGAGCCGCGGCGGTGAGAAATATCTCGGGGTGCGGCTTACCCCGCGCAAAGTCGCGCCCGCACACGTTGGCGTCGAACAGGTCTATCAGGCGCGTTTCCGAAGTGACAAAGGGCAGTCGCAGGCATTGCCTCTCGCAGAAGGGATACAGGAACACCCGCTCCAGCGTCCGATTGGCGTTCTTGGACGAAGAGGCGGCAGCCAGTTTCATTCCTCTCGCCTTCAGCGCAAGGATAAACCGCAAACCGTCCTCAAAGGCGGTAAACTCTCCGCGTTCGATCAGCTCCACAATCATCTGCTGTTTGAGGTCGCACAGCTCCTGCGTGCGCCTCCCATCAGGGTCGGGGATACCGAAGTATTCCAGCAACGCCGCCGCCCCTTCCTGCCTCGGCTTGCCAGACACCACCTGTTGATATACCTCTGAGGTATAACGCCCCGGTGCATAGCGGGTTTCAGAAGCGATGTTCGTCCAATGGGTTTTCATCAGCCGTTGTAACGTATCACCCCATGCACGCTCGTGCGGTGAATCCACCAGCACGCCGTCGATATCGAATATCGCTGCCTCCGTCATACACTGCGCACCCCGTTTATTGTAACCTGTAAATGAGGAATCTGCCAGAGGGGAGGACGAAGAGGATAGCCCAGAATGCCTGTGCTGGGTGCGGAGTGAATACTCGCCCACAACAAAAGCGTGGTACACTCGATATGTGAACCATTTACTGACCGCCATCGACAAGCTGCGTCAGATAACGCGCGGCACGAAGTGGGAAGGACGCCTGTACCTGGTGGGCGGCGTGGTGCGGGATGAGCTGCTCGGTCGTCCGCTGCCACCCGATGTGGATATCGTGACCGAGGCGGACGCGCTCGAACTCGCACACTGGCTGCACGCGCAGGGCATTACCGACCATCTGCCGGTCACCTATCCCCGCTTCGGCACGGCGATGGTGCATATCGACGGCGTGCAGGTGGAGCTGGTCACCGCACGGCGCGAGAGCTACTCCGCCAATAGCCGCAAGCCGGTGCAGGTGCAACCTGCCACCCTGCGCGAGGACGCCTTCCGCCGCGACTTCACCGTGAACACGCTGATGCGCAACCTGCACACCGGCGAGCTGCTCGACCTGACGGGCATGGGATTGAGCGACCTGCAGGCAGGACTACTGCGCACGCCGCTGGACCCGATGCTCACTTTTGAGGAAGACCCCCTTCGCGCGATGCGGGCGGTGCGCTTCGCGGCGCAACTGGGTTTCGATATCGAGCCGGGCACGTACGAAGCCATCTGCAAAGCCGCGCATCGTCTGCAGATTATCAGCAAGGAGCGCATCCGCGACGAGTTCACCCGCCTGCTGCAGGCACCGGAGGCGGTGAAGGGCTTGCGGCTGCTGCTGGAGACCGGTCTGCTGGAGCAGTTTGCCCCTGAGCTGGCGCGGATGCGCGGGGTGGAGCAGAACCAGTACCATCTCTACGACGTGTGGGAGCATACGCTGGTGGCGTTTTCGCACCTACCGCCGGATGCCTCGCTGGTGCTGCGTCTGGCGACGCTACTGCACGATGTGGGCAAACCGCGCACCCGCACCGTCGACGAGCGCGGCGTGCATTTCTACGGTCACCAGAACGTGGGCGCGCAGATTGCCGCGCAAGTGCTTCGACGCCTGCGCTACAGCAACGACATCGTGGAGCAGGTGGTGCAACTGGTTCGCCTGCACATGCGCCCCGGCGAGTACGACTATTCGTGGAGCGACGCAGCGGTGCGCCGTCTCATTCGCGATGCGGACGGACTGCTCCAGGAACTGCTGACACTGGTGCGGGCAGACATCGCCGCGAGCAACCCAGCCTTCCCCAAAGCGGACATCGACGCCCTCCAGCGGCGCATTGAACTGCTGACTGCCCGCGAGGACGTGCAGTCCTTGGACAGCCCCCTGAGCGGGCGCGAGATCATGCAGCTTCTGGGCATTCCCCCCGGCAAACAGGTGGGCGAGTGCAAGCGGTTCCTGCTGAACGAAGTGATCGAGGGCAGGCTCGCTCCCCACGACAAGGAGGGTGCGAAACGGCTGCTGCTGGAGCGGTTCGGGTAAGGGGGCACGCGCAAAATTTCCAAA
>Ga0209162_1000922_pt1 | contig 30564 bp, 25 predicted proteins | sample YNPNPMetaG_FD_187121 | JGI IMG/M metagenome (GOLD analysis project Ga0209162, IMG submission 187121) | Anoxygenic and chlorotrophic microbial mat microbial communities from Yellowstone National Park, USA - YNP NP MetaG (SPAdes) (version 2) ...
GCCGGCGCAGGTCCACCCGTCTCCCTTGCGGCCGCAACAGCAGCGTGGCCATCGCAGCCACCAGCGCACCCAGCACGATGTTCCCGGGCTCCAGGTTGCCGGTCAAGGCCAGGTAGAGGACGAGCAAGACCAGAATGGTTCGGATATAGTGCACCCCATCGCCCCCTTTGTGTCTTTGTGTGAGGTTCTATATCTCACACAAAGACACAAAGACACAAAGAATTCCTTTTTTAACCCTTTGTGTCTTTGTGTCTCTGTGTGAGGCTCTTTATTCTCCCCCCAGTACTGCCGCGATATACAACCCCGGCTCCCCCAGCCACGCGGCCACGTCGTTCGCCAGGCGCAGCAGCGGCTCGGCCCAGAGGCCCAACAGCAGACACAGGCCGATCAGCAGCGCGGGCGCCAGCAGGCGGTCGCCGCCCGGCTTGGCCTTCACGCCCTCGGCCGGCGGCTCCCACCAGATGCGCTGGAACGCGCGGATCACGTAGACCACCGTGATGATGCTGGCGACGCCGATCGCGGCCAGCGCGGGATACTGGGCCGCCAGCACGCCCCCGCGGAAGAGCGCCAGCTTGCCGATGAAGCCGTTCGTCGGCGGGATGCCGGCCAGCGCCAGCCCGCCGAGCAGAAAGAGCGCGCCCAGGCCCGGCAGCGACTTGCCCAGGCCGGTGATGTTGGCGAACGCAGCCGACTTGACCGGCGCCCGGCTGGCGACCGCGCCGGCCAGCATCAGCAGCGCGGCCTTGATCAGGCTGTGGTTGACCGTCAGCACGATCGCCGCGGCCAACGCGAGGGGCGTGCCCCAGCCGATGCCGACCAGGATGAAGCCGATCTGCGCCAGGGTGGAGTAGGCCAGCATCCGCTTGGCGTTGTGCGTGCCCAGCGCAGCCAGGCCGCCGAAGATCACCCCGGCCACCCCCAGCACGACTAGCAGCCCGCGCAACGTGGCCGCCATCGGCACGAAGAGCAGCGTGGTCATGCGCAGGAAGCCGTACACCCCCACCTTCACCACCACCGACGACAACATCGCGCTGACCGCCGTCGGCGCGGCCGTGTGGAAGTCGGGTTGCCAGAAGTGGAACGGCGCCACCGCGCTCTTCACCATGAAGAAGACAAACATCAGCACGGCCGCCATGGTGAGCAGCGGCGGCGACGGGTCGGCCGCGATGCGGCGGGCCAGGTCGGCCATGTTCAGCGTGCCGTAGGAGACGTACAGGCCGCCGACCGCGCTCAGCAGGAAGATGCCGGCGAACAGGCTGATGAAGAAGTACTTGTACGCCGCCTCCGCGCCGGTGCGATCGTCGGCGAGGGCGGTCAACACCGCGCCGGACGTGACCAGCAGCTCGGAGAAGACGAACAACGTGAACACATCGCCGGTCAAGAATGCGCCGGTCAGCCCGGCCGTCAGGGTCAGGAAGAGCGGAAAGAAGGCCGGGTAGGTGGCGCATCGGTCGCGGCAGCCCAGCGCGTAGATCATCCCCGCGACCAGCACCCCCTGGGCCATGGCGACCATGGTCGCGGCCAGCAGGTCGCCGACCAGGCTGATGCCGAACGGCGCGGCCCACCCGCCGAGCTGGAACACGACCGGCCCCTGCGTCCACGCGGCCCACAACAGCGCCGCGCTGGCCGCGGCCGACGTCAGCAGCGCGCCGAACGACCACGCTCGCTGCACCCGCGGCGCGCGCCACAGCAGCAGCCCGACCGCCGCGGCCGTCAGCGGGAGGAGGATGGGGAGGAGGACGAGGTGGGGACGAATCAAGTCTGAGCCTCAGAATTCTGTGCTATCCAGGCAACTCACTTGGGAGCTACGACTTTGAATTCCACCATGTGCCGAAAGGCCTGCCAGTCAAAATCGCTCGCAAAAAACGTGCGAGGCAAAATGGTGGCCAGGCCATCAGAACCGATCAAAACAACCATGTCCTCTCGTATACGGGCGGCCAGAAAGCTCTCCCATTTGTCAACGTTTCCACCTTCTGAGGCATTGGAACGAATACCCTCGTTTGTGATTGTGCCCTTGAGGCTTAAATGGCCTCCTGCTGCACGCCAGGGTGCGATAGTGGCGCGCCACGCTCGCCAATAGGGTAAAGCGGCCCAAAGCGCCAGTAAAGTCGCGCTGAAGGCCATCCGGACGATCCTTGAAGTGCCTGGCGTCTCACCCTGCAGAATACTGATGAGCACGATGGCGACCGCGCCTAGCGCCACCAGCAAAGCTGCCAGACGTAGGGCCAACGCGCGACCTGTGGGGTACATGGCAAGGCGAATGCCCCTGCTCCATTGTTCTCGGGTATACTCACCACCGAATGAAATCATAATCTCCTCCGACAAAGCTTTCGTTGCTCAAAGATATAGTTCATGTATGAAAGCTCGCTTGGGATCCAGCCGACTCACCACCACCGTGACCGGTTTGCCGGGCGTCAGGGAACGAGTAAGAGACGATAACTGGACTGCGTTACTGGCCTGGTATTTTTCGCTCTGGTAAGTATACACATATACCACCCGGCCACGCCCCCGAAAGAAGTTAGCTCCCACGATAGTGCCGGGGACCTGATCTCCATCTTCGAATGTTGAACGAATGACCCAGCTGCGCCAGAATATGAGAAGCAGGCCAAAGACAGTTACAGTCGGCCCCAGGTACCCGAAGAAAGAAGCCGCTTCAGGGTCAAAAAAACGTGTTGCCAGCGCTATTCCCCAAACAACCAATGGCGCGATCCATCCGATGGATGCCAGGTAATCAACTCTGATGATACGTAACATAGAAGGTATTCTGTTCATTGCGTGGTTTCCTTTCGTTAGGCGTATTCCGCAACTCGTGGACGTTTTGACTTCTAGTAGAATGTCGTCGTTCGCAGATTCACTGATTCGTCGTCAATGCTTCAACTCCGCGATCTCATCCGCATCCGCCGTGTGATAGCGCGTCGAGAGCACGTAGAGCAGCGCCAGCACCAGCGAGAAGCCAGCCATGCTGATCACGATGGCGGTGAGCACCAGCGCCTGGGGCAGCGCGTCGCTGCGCTGGCCGGCCGCGTTGACGTACGCGGCGACGACCCCCCGATACGCGCCGGTGGACAGCAGGAACAGGTTCACCGCGTTGGCGATGACGATCAGCCCGATGGTCGAGCGGATCACGTTGCGGCGCAACATCTGGAACACGCCGATCCCGAACATCGCGCCGATGGCGAGTGCTTTCAACAGATCCATGTGACCTCTTGATCCTCACACAAAGACACAAAGGCACAGAGATTCTTTTTTCCCCTCTCGTCTTGGTGTCTTTGTGTCTCCGTGTGAGCCCTACTCCTTCGGGTGCCCCAACGCGGCCAGGGTCATGGACGCGCCGCCGAGCACCGTCAGGCAGATCGCGACCTCGAAGACGAACGACGTGGTCAGGCCGAAACCCCTGGGCAACGTCAGACCGAGCAGCTTGCCGTAGTCCAGATGCGCGAAGAACGATCCGGTCAGCGCGGCCGCCAGGGAGGCGTCCAGGATCACCAGCAACAGCCCCGCGCCGATCAGGCTGAACGGCCGCAGCCACGGCAGCCGGCGTCGCGTCTCCTCGTAGCCGAACACGATGTACCAGAACGCGATGGCCAGGCTGATGATCACGCCCGCGGTGAAGCCGTCGCCGGCCTGATCGTGGCCGTACATCATCTGCACCGCGGCCAACACCAGCATCACCGGCAGCAGGATCTGCGCCAGGGCCCGCACGAACGGCGACGGCCGCGTCCCGCCGATGCCCATGATCGCCAGGTCGTGATGCTCGTCGCCCAGGCCGTATTCGCGGGGCGCGCCGGGTAGTGCGTACTGCGTACCGAGTACTGTGCGTTCCGTCTCCGCGTCTCCGCGTCTCCGTGTCTCCCCCTCTCCTTCTCTCCCCCTCTCCCACTCCCCCCGCGCCGCGTAGCGCAACAGCGTGTAGGCCCCCAGCCCGGCCAGGCCGAAGACCGCGATCTCGATCAGGGTGTCGAAGCCGCGGAAGTCCACCACCACTGCGCCCACGATGTCGGCCGCGCCGGTGAGAGGCTTGGCGTTGGCCTCGTAGAACGGGGTGACGACGCTCTCCCGCGGCCGGGAGGTCAGCGCGACGAAGGTGAGGAGCATCACCGCGAACCCCACCGCGGCCGCGATGGCGACATCGCGCGCCAGCCCCCAGCGGCTCTGCTTGAAAGTCAGCTCCCAGGCGCGGCGGCGCTGCGCGCGCGGCAGGCTGGTCAGCGCCAGCACCAGGATGACCACGCTGAGGATGTCCACCACCACCTGCACCAGCGCGACGTCGGGCGCGGGCTCCAGCACCATCATCACCGCCACGCTCAGGCCCGACGCGCCCAGCGCCAGGATCGCGTTGAAGTCGCGGCGCAGGATGATGCTGAGGCCGGCCGCGGCCGTGGCCAGGATCAGCACGAAAACGCGCAGGATCGCCAGCTCGTCGAGCTCAAACGGCGGCACGCGGGCCGGCATCGGCAGCCGGCCGAACAGCAGCATCAGCGCGACCAGGCTCACCAGCATGGCCGCCAGGTAGCGGCGGAGCTGGCCCGACTGCGTGCGGGTGGCGAGATACCCGGCCCGCTCCAGCAGGCCGAGCGCGGCCGCGTAGACCGCGTTGAACGTGAGCTCTGGTGGCACGCGGTTCTGCCAGGCGCGCACGCGTGCGCGGAAGGTCCACAGGCCGAATCCTACCGACACCGCGACGATGCTCAGGATCAGCGGCGGGGTGATGCCGGCCCACAGCGCCAGCGACACCTTCACCTGGTCGCCGTAGGCGGCCGCGGCCGCGTTGGCGAAGAAGGCCGCCAGCCGCTCCGGCTCGGGCAACAGGCCGAACGCCAGCGACAGCAGCGCCGGCACGGCGGGCATGGCGATCATCCAGGCCGGGGCCTCGTGCGCGTGGACGTGGGGATCGCGCGGCCGGCCGAAGAAGGTGTCCCAGATCAGCGTGCCGGCCTGGGCCAGGATCAGCGCGCCCGCGGCCACGACCGCGGCCGAGAGCAAGGTGCTGCCCAGGAGCGGGATGCTGGGATGCGTCACCGAGGCCAGCAGCGTCTCCTTGGCCAGGAAGCCGAACATGGGCGGCAGCCCGGCCATAGAGAGCGCGGCGATCATCCCCACGCGGCACGTCCACGGCATGGCGCGACGCAATCCGCCCAGCCGGCGCAGGTCGCGCGTCCCGGCCTCGTGATCCACGATGCCGGCGATCAGGAAGAGCGCCGACTTGTAGAGCGCATGCGCCACCACGCTGATCACCAGCGCCTTGAACGCGGCCGAGGTGTCGTCGCCGATCAGCATCACCAATACGCCGAGCTGGCTGACCGTCGAATAGGCCAGCAGCGCCTTGAGGTCATTCTGCTTCAGCCCCAGATACGCGCCTGTCAACATCGTGACCAGCCCGAAGCCGGTGAGCAGCCAGAACCAGGCATCGGTCTGCCCCAGCGCCGGGTTCAGACGCGCCAGCAGATAGACGCCAGCCTTGACCATCGTGGCCGAGTGCAGGTACGCGCTGGCCGGGGTCGGCGCGGTCATCGCGTCGGGCAGCCAGATGTGCGCCGGGGCCTGCGCGCTCTTGGTGAACGCGCCGAACGCCACCAGCCCCAGCATCATGCCGTAGAGCGGGCTGGCGCGCAGCACGTCTCCGCTGCGCAGGATGGCGGCGTAATCCATGCCGCCCGCGGTCGAGCCGACGAACAGCAGCCCGGCCAGCAGCGCGATCCCGCCGCCGCCGGTGATGAACAACGACTTGAACGCGCCCCGCCACGCCGCCTCGTCCTTGGTCTTGTACGCGATGAGCAGGAACGAGGTGAGGCTGGTGCCCTCCCAGAACACGAACAGGGTGATGACGTCGCCGGCCAGCAGCACGCCCAGCATCATGGCCATGAACAGGAACAGGTAGGCCAGGAAGCGCCAACCCCCTCCCGCTCCATCCCCCTGCGAGGGGGAGGGCTGGGGTGGGGGTTCATCTCCCTTGAAATAATACCCGCTGTACACCACCACCAGCGTGCCGATGCCGGACACCAGCAACAGGAAGAGCGCGCTCAGGTGATCCAGGTAGAGGCTGGCGCCCATCCCCAGCGACGGCATCCAGTCCACGGTGAAGGTCAGCGCGCCGCCGTCCGCGATGGCCGGCAGGCGGCTGAGGATGAAGAGGAACGCGGCCAGCGGCAGGCTCGCCAGCAGCCAGGCGGCCTGCGTGATGTTCAGCCGGCGGTTGAGCGCGGGATGGCCGTATGCGGCGGCCGCGGCCGCGCCGAACAGCGTGAGGAGGAGGGGTAGAGCCAAAAACGAGTCAACCATAGCGCTTACCGGTCCTGGCCTCGATGTAGCCGATGATGCGATCGGTGCCGTTCCAGACGCGGAAGTCGGGGTTGCCCGCGTCGGTGGGCCTGGGCTGCGTGGTCACGTGGACATCGGCCCGGCCCGCGGCCGCGGCAACAGCGGTCAGCAGCTCGCTCAACGCGGGATAGAAGCTCTCCTCGCGTGCGTCCCCGCGGCGCGCGGTCTCAGCCAGGGCCTGGAGATAGGGTTTGAACAGGGATGGCAGGCGCATATGGTTTCATCCGGCCAGGCGAAATCAGCAACATTGCCTATTGTACCGCAAAGCGCTTGACCGGACAAACATTTGCTGCCCCGGCCCAGCAGTTCCAAATATGACCGGAATCGAGGCTGCTGGTATCGTAGATCGTAGTGCCCGGCTTGACAAACGGCTCGTTTATGTGCTATAAGCGTCAGCGGCCGGCCGATCGCCCAGCGCCAGGTAGCAGAACATCAGTTGCTGATGCGCGGCCTCGTCGGCGGGGTCGAGGTCGAGGAGCCGGCGGGCCGTGGCGACCGCGGCGGCATACTCCCCGCGTCTGCGTTGGCGGTCGGCCAGCAGCCGCAACACCGCGCCGTAGCGGTCGCGCAGGCGATCGCGCAGGGGGCCCAGCCAGTCATCGTAGAAGTCGGCCAACAGGTCGCCGCGGTAGAGCGCCAGGCACTCCTCGGCCAGGGCCTCTGCGCCGCTCGCCAGGAAGCGGCCGGCCGCCTACTCGAAGGCCAGCGCGTCCACCCACAACGGGAAAGTCGGGGCCAGCCGTAGCGTCTCGCGATCGCCGCTGAACGCCTCTGCGGCCAATGCCTTGCGCAGCGCGGCCAACGCCACGCGCAGCGAGCGCAGCGAGCGCAGCGCGTCGGCGTCCGGCGCATCGCCCCAAAAGCGCGCGGCCAGCTTCTCACGGCTGTGGCCGGGCTCGGCGGGGTGCAGCGCCAGATAGGCCAGCAGCGCCTCGACCTTGCGCGTGGGCAGGGCCACGGGCCGGCCCGCGGCGTCCAGGCGGAACCCACCGAGCAAATAGAGGCAAGCCGACGCATCGGCCGGGAGGGACATCGGATACCTGCGACATGGAGCCTCGTGCGGGACGCGCGCCAACGGCGGCCACCGGAAGGGATTATAGCCCGCTTGGGGAGATTGGCCAACCCGGCGCTCGGCGCCGGCCGGGCCATCAGCGCGGCAGCGCGAGCGCGAACGTGCTGCCCCGCCCCTTGCCGTCGCTGTGCGCCTCCACCCGGCCGCCGCCCCCCCACTTTTCGAGAAGATACCTCAGATCACAGTTTTATGCATTTAAGTTGCAATGAGCTGTGACTGAAACAATAGGATGAGAGATACCGCGTTAATCGGCATTGGAGCAATTTGACATTTGGGGGAAGATGTTGTATGCTTTTATTCGAGTCCAGCCCGCTCAGCAGTCGGTGTAGATCAATCGCAGCGTCGCGCGCTCCCCTGTAAAGCAGCCATCTTCGCTACGCGTGTCGCGGCTTTATCGGTAGTTCCTCTTCTTGTCCTTTGTGGGTTTCTTGCAGACTGTCTCAAACCTGAAAGGAGGACAAAATGAGACACCGCTGCGCGTATGCTCTTGGCTCGTTGGTCGTCGTCCTTTTGCTGGTGCTCTCCACCGCAAGCATCAGCGCCGATGGCGGATGTACGCTGTCCGATTGGTCCAAATGGCAGACGTACTTCACGCCCCTGATCCCCGCCGGCCCGGATGGGCCGGGCAACCCGGCCGGCCGGCCCATCCCCACCAAGTCGCCCTCGGACGTGCTCCTGATGGCGTGGGTGAACATGCTCCACCTGGCGCCCCCGCCCGCGCTGGCAGCGCACAACGAGGAAGTGGCCCGCGGCCCCGACCATTCCACTATCATCGGCCACGGCCCGGCGAAAGGTGAGCCGTCCAGCAGAAACGCCTGGGCAACCGGCGGCACGCTGCGCACGGACCTCAATCCGGGACCGTTCTTCGAAGTCTTCAACAATTGGTACGGCGAGACCTGGCGCATGATCCCGCATAAGTGGGGCGCCTACGCCTATCGCGGCGCCGATAGCGTGACCATTGACCGGGAGCAGGTGATCAAGAACGAAGCTCCGACCGATGGCACCTATGCGCTCAAGATCGCGGCTTCGGTGCCCTTCGAGGCAGGCGTCTCGCGCACCATCAAGGTCAAGCCGGGCGCCCAGGTCAAGGTGCGCGTGATGTATGCCCTGTACGATCACGGCGGCATCCATGGCGGCAACGTGCTCACCTACGACTGGGTCTCGATGGGCGTCAAGGTGGACGACTGCGACGCCACCTGGGTGAACGGCCCCTGGCATGGGCAATGGCTGCCGCTCGAACAGACCGTCACCGCCGGCCCGGAGGGCCGCATCATGATCTTCCTCCAGGCCCAGAGCATCATGCCTGAGAACGTCAACGCCTACTTCGACAACGTTCAGGTGTGGGTGGACGGCAAGCCTTATACCGAATAGTCTCGTTGTGGCCGTCGGCGGGTGCCTCCGCCGGGCCTTCATGAGAAACAACATGCCCAGGCAAAGGATGCCTGGGCATGTTCATATCGGCAGGCCGACGTCATCCCGCACGGCCGGGAGAGCCGATCACTTCGCGCTCAGCGGCACGTTGGTGTTCACCAGGATCTGCTGATACACTTCGTAATCCCCGAAATACTGGCGCTCGTATTTCTTGCCCTCCACCGTGCCGGTGAAGAGCCACCGTTTCACATACTCCATCGTGACCAACATGCCCGAAGCGCGGTCGTAGCACGCCTGCCCCTCGAACAGCGCCGTCCATCCGCCGCTCTGCGGCACTTCGCGCGTGCGCGTGCCCGTGCACCAGAGCGATAACGTGCGGCCGAGATGCTCGATCGTGCGGTTCTCGGGGCCGGGGTCGGCGCCCTGCCAGATGTAGAAGAGCGGCGGCTCCGCCACGGCCTGCGCCTCTTGCCCGCTGTAGCGATCCACCTGGACCAGCCAATCCTCGTCCTTGCCGCATTGGTTCTCCCACGTGGACTGGCGCTTCACCTCCAGCCAGCGGACGTTGCGCACCTGGAGTGTCTGCGCCTTGCTCTGGCCGACGCATTCGGACTGCGGACATCCCTCGCCGTAACAGAGCCAATGCATCGCCCAGGTGGCCTCCAGTTGATCGGGCATCAGCGGCAGCCGGATCGGCACCCGATTGCGGTCGCCGCTGATGGTCGCCATGCTATCGGCGATCCAGGCCGGCCGGTCGTTCACGCAACAGATCTGCCACCAGGTGCCCTCCGCATTGCGGCCCATCACCCCATATCGCCGGCCCTGCGATGTGGTGGCCACCACGTCGAACTCGGTGCCCGGGCCACCGCGCAGATTGCCGCTCGCGGCCCGCACCTCCAGCGTCACCCCCGCGGTCACGGTGATCGCCGTGGCGACGGGCGGCGTGGCGGTGAAGGTCAACGTGGTCGTCAAGGTCGCGGCGGCCGGCGTAGCGGTCGGCGCGGCCGTGGGCGCGGGCGGCGAGGTCGGCGAGCGGGTGGCCGTGGGCGATGGCAAAGGGGTGGGGGGCGGCGTCAGCGTAGGGCTGAGGACCCTGGTCGCGGTGACCGTGGGCGTCGCGGTGGCCGTGGCCGTCACCACGCCGCCGGCCGGGATCGCCGGGATCAACAGCCGCGTGCTCGTGATGGCCTGCCCCGTGGCCGCGAGCGTCGCGGTAACCGTCGCGCTGATGCCGATCGTCTCGGCCGGCGTCGCGGCCATCGTCGGCGTGGCGACGACCGTGACGGTCACGCCCGGCGTTGCCGCCAGGACGCCGGCGGTCGCCTGAGCGATGATCTCCAGCGCCGCGGCCTGGGTGGCCTTCGCCTCCGCGATGGCGGATTCGGCGGCCGCCTCGGTTGCCCGCGCGGCAACGTAACGTTCGTATTCGACCAACTGTTCGCCGGTCAACATCGGCGTGCAGCCCGACAGAAGGATGAACAGGGTTACCAGAACGGGCAAGACAAATCGAACGCGCATGGCCGCCTCCTCACACCCGCAACATGAGCGCTTATGAAACCGTCATCTTTTTAGGTATAACCCACGATTTCGTGCGGGCCGCCTCGTAGAGCGCCTCCATGACGGCGCTGCGGACCGCCGCTTCCTCCACCCCTACCAGGGGCGCCTGCTTGCCGTTCAACGCGTCCAGGTACAGCTCGAACGCGTGCGGCCACGCCTCGGGCAGCTTCTCCCACGGCTCCTTGCCGTCCGCGCCGGCCACGTGCTCGCTCTGGAAGAAGAGCCTGCCGTTGGCCACGTAGGCATGTCCCTCGGTGCCGCTGACGATGTGCGACACGGGATGCGCCACGTCCACCCAGCCGGCCGCCAGCGTGCCGATGGCGCCGTCGGCGAAGTTGAGGATCCCTTCGCCGGTCTCGTCGCAATCGCCGTAGCGTCCGGTCACGGCCCGGATGGTGGCCGTCACCTCTGTCACGTCCTCCATCATCCACAACAGGAGGTCGAGCGCGTGCGTTCCCAGATCGCCGAACGCGCCCACGCCCGCCTGGGCCGGATCGGCCATCCAGCGCCATTCGGTATCGAACCAGCCTTTGAGCGAGCCGGCGTGGCAGTTGGTGATGCGGATGCGCGTGACCTTTCCCAGATGGCCGAGGGCGATCTGCTCGCGCAGGAACTGGTTGAACGGCTGGCCGCGCTGGAAGTAGCCGGTCTGGAAGAGGACGCCGGCCTGTCTCACCGCGGCCGCCATGCGGAAGGCGTCGGCCGCGGCCAGGCCGAGCGGCTTCTCGACGAAGAGGTGCTTTCTGGCGGCCGCGGCCGCCAGCACCAGCGGCTCATGGCGATCCGTCTCCGAGCAGATGATCACCCCCTCCACCTGCGGATCGGCCCAGATCGCCTCGACCTCGGCCACCGTGCGGCTGCCGAGCGCCTCGGCCTGCGCGGCCGCGCGCTCGGGCCGGTGGTCCCATACGTACTTCACGGTCACATCGCGGCGCGCTTGCAGCCGCTTGACGAACCCCGGCGTGTGGATGTGTGCACAGCCGACCAACGCAACGATCGCCATGTCTCTCCTCCTCGCTCGTCAGTCCAGGATGATCTCTTTTCCGGCCGCCTGGCTTCGGTAGATGCCGTCCAGGATCTTCAACACTTGCAGCGACTGCTCGGCCGGCACGGGAGACGGCCCGCCGTTGGCCACGGCCCTGGCGAACTCCACGCACTCCAGCGCGTGCGGCTCCATGGTATCGGCCACCAGCTTCAGCGTCCGGTTGTATTGTTGCCGCGTCGCATAGTTCGACTCGTAGATCTCGCACTTGGGCCAATGCGAGCCGGCCTTTGTGCCGTAGAGCCACATCTGCATGTCCTCGCCCTGGGTGTCGTGGTGCAGGAGCCAGCTCACCTCCAGGACGAGGGTGGCGCCGTTCTTGAAGCGCACGAACGCGGCCGCGAAGTCCTCCACGTCGAACTCCGGCGGGATCGGCCCGCCGCCCATGATGTTGGTGAAGGCGCCCGGCTGATGGGCCAGCTCGGCCCGCGCCACGCCGGTCACCGAGTGCGGCTCGGGATTGCCCATGAACCAGAGGGTCAGATCGAGGATGTGCACGCCGATATCAATGCAAGCCCCGCCGCTGGCGTGCTTCTTCATGATGAAGCCCGGCCGATTGGGCGCGGCCGCCCGCCGCAACATCCAGCTCCGGGCGTGATAGATGTCGCCCAGGACGCCCGTATCTATCTCGGCTTTCATGGCCCGCGCCGAGCCGCGGAAGCGGAAGTGCTGCGCGGTCATCAGCAGCCGGCCGGTGCGATCGCGCGCGGCGATCATCTCGCGGATCTGCGCCGGGTTGGGCGCCAGCGGCTTCTCGCAGATCACGTGCTTGCCGGCCTCCATCGCCGCGATGCTCAGGGGCGCGTGGTAGTTGTTCGGGGTACAGACGTCAATGATGTCTATGTCGGGGTCGCGAAACAGTTCGGCCGCGTCGGTCGTGGCCTTGGGGATCTTCCACTCGGCCGCGAACTTCTCCGCGATCGCGGGGTCGATGTCGCAGGCGGCTACGACCTCGGTGATGCCGGAGGCGTTCCAGCCGGGCATGTGTGTCCGGGCGATCCCGCCGACGCCGATGATGCCAACCTTGTACACTTTGGCCATCTTCTTCCTCCGCTATGTTAATGTAGGGCGAAATTAATTTCGCCCTACATCTTTGTAATATAGGGCGAAATCAATTTCGCCCTACGTCTTCCTCCGATGCGGCCGTGCAGCGACCATCGTCGGCCGGCTGCGCGCCGCAACACGCACATTCTAACAGGAGCGGGGGACTCTGTCAAAAGGGGCAACGCGATTTGCCTCTACCCGCACTCTGGACTATAGTAGGGCGAGATTGATCTCGCTCCTGTAGAGCGAGATTCATCTCGCTTCTGTTGTAGAGCGAGATTGATCTCGCTCCTATAGTACGGCGAGATTCATCTCGTCCAATGGTAGGGCGAGATGAATCTCGCCCTACATACCTGACGAGGTGATGCGATGTTGCCACGCGAACGAGTCAAAGCCGCGCTCTCCTTCCGGCCGGTAGATGTGATTCCCCTCCAGATCCACCCTTCGCCCGGGGGCCTGTTCGAGCACGGCCAGAAGCTCCTCGACCTGATGCGGCGGTGCGGCCACGACTTCGACGACCTGAGCCATCTGTCCATCCCCCGGCCGCCGGCCGAGGATTTCGACGCCGACGGCCGCTACCATCGCATCGCTACGGACGAATGGGGCGTGACATGGGAATATCGGCTCTACGGCGTTTGGGGCTATCGGATCGGCTATCCGCTGGCCGACATCTCCCGGCTGGCGACGTATCGGCCGCCTCCCATCGCGCGGCTGAGCGGCGATGAACTGGCACGCGCCCGGGCCGCGGGCGAGGCGCACCGCCGGACGTATTACCATTTGATCGGCGGCATCAGCATCTTCGAGACGATGCAGTCGCTGCGGCCGTTCGAGGATGTGCTGGTGGATATCGCCCGCGATACGCCCGAGATCAATCGCCTGGCCGACATGCTGGTGGAGTACAACCTGGTGATCGTGGAGAATGCCCTGGCCGTCGGCGCGGATGCCATCGCGATCGGGGACGATTTCGGCACCCAGCGCGCGTTGATGATGGCGCCCAACGTCTGGCGGCGCTTCTTCAAGCCGCGCTACCGGGCCTTGATCGAACCGGCGCGGCGGGCCGGCGTGGCCGTCTTCTTCCACTCCTGCGGCCATATCGCGCCGCTCCTGGAAGACCTGGCCGACCTGGGCGCGAACGCGATCTGGCCGCAACTGCCGCTCTTCGACCATCGCGAGCTGGCGCGACGTTGCCGGCAGCTCGGCCTGGCCGTGCAATTGCACCCCGACCGGGGCGAGCTGATGCAGCGCGGCGCGCCGGCGCAGGTGCGGGATTACGTCCTGCGGCTGGTGGATGAGTTTGCCGCTTACGCGGGCGGTTCGTGGCTCTATCTGGAGATAGATCCGGGCTTTCCCTGGCCCAACGTGCAGGCGCTGTTCGAGACGGCGCTTCAACTTCGCAGTGGGGAGAAGGACCTTTGAGCAAGACGATCCTGGTGAGTTCCGAGGGCAAGTATGGCATCGCGGACGGGGTGGCGGCGCTCTGTCGGGGCGCGGCGGCCCTCGACGTGGTGGAGGCGGCGATCCGGCCGGTGGAGGTGGCGCCGGAATGCCGCAGCGTGGGGCTGGGCGGCTGGCCCAACCTGATCGGCGAGGCCGAGCTGGATGCCAGCATCATGGACGGCACGACGCTGCACAGCGGATCGGTGGGCGCGCTGCGCGGCTACAAGCATCCGATCTCGATTGCCCGCCAGGTGATGGAGCGGTTGCCGCACGTGCTCCTGGTGGGCGCGGGCGCGGAGCGCTTCGCGGCCGAGATCGCCGCGGAGCCGGGGCCGGCCGGCACCGAGGGGCCGGCGCGACAGGGCTGGGAAGAGTGGCTGGCGGCGCACGTGCCCGAGGACGTGCGCCGGCGCTGGCCCGATGTCCCGCTGATCGAATGGGCGCGGCTGACGGCCGATCCGGAGACCGCGCGCGGCACCACCATCGCGCTGGTGAAGGACGACGCCGACCGTATCGCGTGCGGCGTGAGCACCTGCGGCTGGGCCTATAAATATCCGGGCCGGCTGGGCGATTCGCCGATCATCGGCGCCGGCACCTATGCCGACAGCCGCTACGGCGCGGCCGGCTGCACCGGCATGGGCGAGCTGACCATCCGCTGCGGCACCGCGCGCGCCGTGGTGCTCTACATGAAGATGGGCATGACGGTCGAAGAGGCGTGCCGGGAGGCGATAGCCGACCTGCGCGCGGCCGAACGTCGCTTCAAGGGCGGCGTGACGCTCCACGCCATAGATGCGGCCGGCCGGCCGTGCGTGATGGCCATCGGCCGGGCCACGGGGACCGTCCGCTGGTACTTCTGGACCGAGGGCATGGCCGCCTTCGAGGAGCGCCAGACGGCGGTCGAAGCGTGGTAGTCATCGCCGCGCGTCCTGAGCGGCCGGTTCGCAGCCGATCAGGACGCCGCGCGCGGCCCCGGGTTACGCCCTTTTTTGACAAACCACGGGGATCGTGCTAGGATGGCAACGTTCACACACGGGGATGGGCCATGGTTACGATCAAGGAAGTGGCGCGCAGCGCGGGTGTTTCCGCCCAGACGGTCTCGCGGGTCATCAGCGGCAAGGGGTACGTGGCGGCCGAGACGCGGGCTCGCGTCAACGAGGCGGTGCGTCGGCTGGGATATTCGCCGAATCGCGTGGCCAGCAGCATGGTCACCGGCCGCACGATGTGCATCGGCATCGTCGTGCCCGACATCTCCTACTCCTTCTTCCCCGAGATCGTCCTGGGCGCGGAGACGGCCGCGCGCCAGGCCGGCTACAACCTGATCTTGTGCAACACGGCCGAGGATGACGATCAGGAGCGGCGCGTCATTGCCTTCCTCCACGAGGCGCGCGTGGACGGCCTGATCCTGGCCGGCGCGCGGCTGCCGGACGAGGATCTGCTGGCGGCGCTGGCGGTTCATCGTCACTTCGTGTCCATCAATCACCCGTTGCCGCCCGAACGGGGCGGCAACGTCCGCTCGGATCACATTCGGGGGATCGCGCTCGCCGTGGAGCATCTGCGCCAATGCGGCCGACGGACGATCGCCTACATGGCCGGGCCGGAGCGCGTCTACGCGGCGCAGGAGCGGCTGCGCGGCTTCGTGCAGGCCATGCGCGAGGCCGGCCTGAACCCGGACCCGGCGCTCATCGTGCCCTACGCGGCCAATCTGGTCGGCCATCACCGCACGCTGCGCGATTGGCTGGCCGCGGGCGAGGTCGGCTCTCAGGCATGGCACGACGAACGGGCATCGCTCGGCCGCCGCGGCGCGCTCCGCCTGTTGCAGGAACACCCCGAGGTGGATAGCATCATCTGCTACGACGATCTGATCGCGGTCGGCGCGTTGCAGGCGTGCGCCCAGCTGGGCCGTCGCGTGCCCGACGACGTGGCGATCACCGGCTGCAATGACCTGCCGGTGGCCAGCCAGGTGACCCCAACCCTCACCACGCAGCGCATCCCGCGCTTTCAGATGGGCGTGGCGGCCGCGCAGATGCTCATCGAGCGGATGAGCGGCCGGCCATCGGCCGGGGAGGTGCTCTTTCAACATCAGCTCATCGTACGCGAGAGCGCGCCCGCGCCGGCCCGCATCGAGCGGGCCCCGCGGGTGTGATGGGAGACTGGTGCATGGGTGAACGATTGAGGGTGGGGATTGTCGGCCTGGGGGTGGGCCGCGGGCATGCCGAGGCGTTTCGCCGCCTGGCCGACCGGTTCGATCTGGCCGCCGTCTGCGATGTGGACGCGGACAAGGCGCACGCGGTGGCGGCCGCGTTCGAGGTGCCGCGCGTCTGTCGCGATTTCGCCGAGCTGTGTCGCCTGCCCGACCTGGACGTGGTGGACATCTGCACGCCCTCCTTCCTCCACTTCGAGCAGACGCTCCAGGCGTTGGCGGCCGGCAAACACGTGATCGTGGAGAAGCCGGTCGCCGGCTCGCTGCGCGAGGTAGACGATCTGATCGCAGCCGAGGCGCGGGCGGGCCGGAGGGTGTTGCCGATCTTCCAGTATCGCTTCGGCGCGGGACTGCAAAAGCTGCGCTATCTCGTGCAGCAGGGCATCGCCGGCCAACCCTACGTGGCCACCAGCGAGACGCACTGGCGCCGCAAGGATACCTACTACGCGGCATGGCACGGTCGCTGGGCGCGCGAGTTGGGCGGTCCCATCGTCACCCTGGCCGTGCACGCCCACGACGTGCTCTACTCGGTGCTCGGCCCGGCGCGGCGCGTGTACGCCATGATGGCCACGCGCGTCAACCCCATCGAGACCGAGGATTGCGTCGCGGCGACGCTGGAGATGGCGAGCGGCGCGCTGGTGACCTCTTCCGTCACCACCGGCTCGGCCCGGCAGATCAGCCGGCTGCGCTTCTGCTTCAGCCATCTGACCGCGGAAAGCAACACCGAGCCGTATGCCCACACCTCGGACCCGTGGACCTTCACGGCCGACACGCCGGAGGTCGAGCGGCAGATCGCCGATGCGCTGGCCGGCTTCACCCCGAAGCCCGAACGGTTCGTCGGCCAGTTCCTGGATTTCTACGACGCGTTGACCCGCGCGGCCGAACCGGGCGTCACCCTGGCCGACGCGCGGGCCTCCATCGAGCTGATCACCGCGCTCTATCATTCGGCGCAAACCGGCCGGCCGGTGGAGCTGCCGATCGGAACTGACCATTCGAAGTACGGCGGCTGGCGGCCGACACAGTGAGGGACGTTGACCAAAGGAGCAGGCATGGATTCACTCGCACACATCGGCCAGAGCGAGGAGCGACTCAAAGGACTCTACATCCTCGGCGCGCAGGCGTATGAATGGATCTACGCCGCGGCCGAACGCCAACGCATCGCCGAGCTGGTGGAGATCGTCGGCCCGCCGCAGACCGCCGACTCGATCCGCCACAACCTGCATCTGTTGCGCGAGGTGGACGTGATCTTTTCGGGCTGGGGATGCCCGCAGCTCGACAAGGAGCTGCTCGACGCCGCGCCCAATCTCAAGCTGATCCTCTACGGCGCCGGCAGCATTCGCGCGTTCACGACCGAGGAGTTTTGGGCGCGCGGGATCACGATTTGCAGCGCCTGGGGCGCGAACGCCATTCCGGTGTCCGAGTACACCCTGGCGGCCATCCTCTTCGGCCTGAAGGCGGTGTGGCAACATGCCGCGGCCGTGCGCCAGGAGCGCCGCTTCCTGCGGCTCCCCTCGGCCGGCGCCTACGGCTCGACGGTCGGCCTGGTGTCGCTCGGCATGATCGGCCGGCTGGTGGCGGGCCGGCTGAAGACCTTCGACGTGCACGTCGTCGCCTACGATCCGTATGTGTCGGCCGCAGAGGCCGCCGACCTGGGGGTCGAGATGGTCGCGCTCGACGAGGTGTTTCGCCGCGGAGATGTGGTGTCGGTCCACACGCCGTGGCTGCCGGAGACGGTCGGCCTGATCACCGGCGCGCATATCGCCAGCATGAAGCCGTACAGCACCTTCATCAACACTTCGCGCGGGGCCGTGATCCGCGAGAACGAGATGATCGAGGTGTTGCGCCGGCGCCCCGACCTGTGGGCCGTGCTCGATGTGACTTATCCGGAACCGCCGCCGGCCGACTCGCCGCTCTACACCCTGCCGAACGTGCTCCTCACCCCGCACATCGCCGGCTCGGTGGGCGAGGAGTGTCGGCGCCAGGGCCGCTACATGATCGAGGAGCTGGAGCGCTACCTGGCCGGCCAGCCGCTCAAGTGGGCGGTGACGAAGGAGCGCGCGGCGATCATGGCGTGAAACGTGAAACATCAAACGTGAAACGTGAAATGTGACCGGTGTGGTCGGTTTCTTGATCGGGCTACGACAAGGAGGGGGGCATGAATTCTCGAGAACGTGTTCTGGCCGCACTTAATCATCAGGAACCCGACCGGGTTCCCATCTGTTTTTCGGGGCATCGGTCGTCGGGCATCATGGCCATCGCCTATGCCCGCTTGCGCGATTACCTGGGCTTGCCCAAGAAGCCCATCCGCGTCTATGACCCGATCCAGCAGCTCGCCATCGTGGACGACGACGTGCTCGACCTGTTCGGCGTGGACACGATCGAGCTGGGCCGGGCGTTCGCGCGGGAAGACAGGTGGTGGGTCGAATGGGTGTTGCCGGACGGCACGCCCTGTCTGATGCCGGCCTGGGCGCGGCCCGAGCGCCAGCCCGGCCGCTGGGTGTTGCGCTCGCAGAGCGGCCGCATCCTGGCGCAGATGCCCGACGGCGCGCTCTACTTCGAGCAGGCCTATTGGCCCTGGCTGGAGCCGCCGGCCAGCTTCGACGACCTCCAGGCCGCGCTCGATGAATCCATGTGGACGGCCATCGCCGCTCCGCCCGGGCCGATCACGGCCGGGCCGGACGGCGACCGCCTCCTGGTCGAGGGCGCGCAGCGGTTGCGCGCCAGCACCGACCGCGCGATCATCGGCCTGTTCGGCGGCAATCTGCTCGAGATCGGTCAATTCCTCTTCCGCAACGACAACTTCTTCATGCTCCTGGCCGGCCAACCGGAGCGCGCGGCCGAGTTCCTCGCCAGGCTCACCGAACATCATCTGCGCAATCTGGAGAAGTACCTGAAGCTGGTCGGACCGTACATAGACGTGATCCTCTTCGGCGACGACCTGGGGATGCAGACCGGGCCGCAGATCTCCCCGCGCATGTATCGCCGGCTGTTCAAGCCGCACCATGCGGCCATGTGGAAGCGGGCCAAGGAGCTGGCGAACGTGAAGGTGATGCTCCACTCGTGCGGCGGCCTGCGCGAGCTGTTGCCCGACCTGATCGAAGCCGGCCTGGACGCCGTCAACCCGGTGCAGATCAGTTGCCGGGGCATGGACGCCGCGGGCCTGAAGCGCGACTTCGGCAAGGACATCACCTTCTGGGGCGGCGGCTGCGACACGCAGTACGTCCTGCCCCGCGGCACGGCCGATGAGATCAAGGCCCACGTGCGGCAGCAGATCGGCATCCTCCGCCCCGGGGGCGGCTTCGTCTTCCAGCAGGTACACAACATCATGGCCGACGTCCCGCCGGAGAACATCGTGGCCATGTTCGAAGCCGTACACGAAGCAGGGAAAACGGGGTGACACCATGCCATACCCTCATCGCCCATCCCATCTTCCCATTTCACGCTTCACGTTTCACGTCTTACGTTTTACGTTTCACGTTTCACTCACGAGGAAACTCTCATGACCCAACCAACCGTTCGTTTTTCCGTGATCGGCATCAACCACGCGCACATCTTCGGCCAGGTCAACCTGATGTTGCGCGCCGGGGCCGAGTTCGTCAACTGGTATGCGCCGGAGCCCGACCTGGCGGCCCGGTTCGCTGCGGTCTATCCGCAGGCGCCGATGGCGCGTTGCGAGGAGGAGATCCTGGAGGATCCAAGCATCCAGCTGGTCCTCACGGCCGGCATCCCGGCCGAGCGCGCGCCCCTGGGCATTCGCGTCATGCAACACGGCAAGGACTTCATGAGCGATAAGCCCGGCTTCACTACGCTGGAGCAGTTGGCCGAGGCGCGGCGGGTACAGGCCGAGACGGGCCGCATCTACTCGATCTGCTTCAGCGAGCGGCTGGAGGTGCCGGCGGCCGTGAAGGCCGGCGAGCTGGTCCAGGCCGGCGCCATCGGCAAGGTAGTGCAGACGGTGGGCCTGGGCCCGCACCGCACCATCCTCTCGACCCGGCCGGCCTGGTTCTTCGTCCGCGAGCGCTACGGCGGCATCCTCTGCGACATCGGCTCGCACCAGATGGACCAGTTCCTCTTTTATACCGGCTCCACCGAGGCCGAGATCGTCAGCTCGCAGGTGGGCAACTTCAAACATCCCCAGTACCCCGAGCTGGAGGATTTCGGCGACGTGGTGTTGCGCGGCAACGGCGGGGTCGGCTACGTGCGCGTCGACTGGTACACGCCCGACGGCCTGCCGACGTGGGGCGATGGCCGGCTCTTCATCCTGGGCACCGAGGGCTACATCGAGCTGCGCAAATACGTGGACATCGAGGGCCGGCCCGGCGGCGATCACCTCTTCCTGGTGGATCACAAGGGGATGCACTACATTGATTGCAAGGGCGGCGACCTGCCCTATGGCCGGCAGCTCGTCTACGACATCCTCAACCGCACCGAGACGGCCATGCCGCAGCGCCATGTCTTCTACGCGTCGGAGCTGGCCCTCCGCGCCGAGGCCCAGGCCACGCGACTGGGATATCTCAAGTAAGAAATCGGCAAAGGAGTACACATGGCCCCATCTCCCGAACTCATCCGCAAGTGCCATGCGGCGCTGGACTTCGCCGGCCGCCAGTTGCGGCATCTCATCGAGACCTATCCCGATTATTTCCCCATGTACACGGTAGGGGGAAAGTGGAAGCACGCCGGCGAAGCGTGGACGAACTGGTGCGAGGGCTTCCTGGGCGGGCAGCTCTGGCTGCTCTATCGGCATACGCGCGATCCCTACTGGCGAGCCAAAGCCGAGCACTACTCGCGGTTGATCGAACACCGCAAGACCGACCGCAACGTCCACGACCTGGGCTTCCTCTTCTGGTCCACCTGGAAGCGCTGGTACGACCTGACCGGCGATCCGCTCATCAACCAGGTCGTCATCGAGGCCGGCCAGACGCTCGCCCTGCGCTTCAAAGAAAAGGGCCAATACCTGCGCTCTTTCGTGGCCGACGACAGCCTCTTCATAGACATCATGATGAACGTCGGCATCATCTTTTACGCCGCGCAACAGACCGGCGACCGGGAGCTGTGGCGCAAGGCGCTCCAACATAGCCTGACCACCCGGCGCTATCTGGTGCGGGGCGACGGCAGCACCGCGCACGAAGGGCTGTTCGACCTGGAGACGGGCGCGTTCATCCGGCAGAGCACGCATCAGGGCTGGCGCGACGACTCGTCGTGGGCGCGCGGGTTGGCGTGGGCGCTCTACGGCTTCGGCACGGTCTACAGTTTCACCCGCGATGCGCGCTTCTTGCAGACGGCCGAGGCGTGCGCGCAGTACTACATCGAGCACACGCCCGCGCACGGCGTGCCGCCCAACGATTGGACCGAGCCGGATCCGGCCCTTCCCTATGAGAGCTCGGCCGCGGCCATCGCGGCGAGCGGCCTGCTCAACCTGGCGCAGCTCACCGGCGACCCGACGCGCGGCCTCTTCTACCGCGACTACGCGCTGCGCATTGTGGACACCCTCACGGGGCCGGAGTTCCTGGCGATCGAGACCCCCGGCTGGGAGGGGATCCTCAAGCACGGCATGTACCATCAGCGCAAGGGCCTAGGCGTGGACGAAAGCGTCATGTGGGGCGACTACTTCTTCCTGGAAGCGGTGTGCAAGGTGTTGGGCGAGGAATGATGAGAGTGGAGGTTCGACCCCCTGCCAGAGGAACGCCTGAATCGTGCACGTAAGTCTTCGATTTGACAGTAAGTCGTGATTGGCATAGTATTACATTGTTCGATAAGTAAGACCAACTGACGGAGGTATGACTGTGAGCGAACAGCAGTATATCATGTCGGTGACAAGCAAGGGCCAGGTGACCATTCCCGCACCGATCAGGCGGTTGTTGGGGTTAAAAAGAAACGACAAAGTCGCGTTCAGGGTTGAGAGCAATGTCGTTACTGTCGAACCCGCTCGATCGTCGTTACAGCCTCTCTACGGCGCGGTCGAACCTTTATCCCGACCAGAAGATTTCGAGCAGATGACCGAGATTGCCCATCAGGAACAGGCATTGCGAGCAGTAGGTCGCTGAGGGTGCGCCTTGCAGTTCATTGATGCGAACGTCTTCCTCAGATTTCTGACCCGCGATGATCCGGTCAAGGCGGAGCGGGCCAGGGTGCTCCTGGAGCGGGCTGAACAGGGCGAAGTGGAATTGTTCACCAGCGAGTCGGTGATCGCCGAGCTGGTGTTCGTATTGTCTTCCCCTCGCCTGTATCACCTCAGCCGCGAACGAATACGCGCGCTCTTGATACCGATCGTGTCTTTGAAGGGCTTGAAGCTGCCGAACCGCCATCTCTTGTTGCACGCCCTCGACTTGTATGCTACGACATCTATGGACTTTGTGGATGCTTTGGCCGCTGCGCACATGGCGGCGCGGCAGATCACGGAGATCTACAGCTACGACGAGCATTTCGACGGCATCCAGGGCATCAGACGAGTGGAGCCATGACAGCGAACACGAACACAGAAGGCCCAACCGTGCGCGTGGCCCTCGTCACCGGCGCGGGCCGGGGGATCGGCCGGGGGATCGCGGTGGCGCTGGCGGCGCGCAGGTGGGCCGTGACGATCAACTATCGCGGCAACGCGGAGGCCGCGCAGGAGACGGCGCGGGCCGTCGCGGCGGCCGGCGGCCGGCCGCTCCTCGTCCAGGCCGACATCGGCCAGGCGGCCGATCGCGAACGCCTGCTCGGCGAGACCCTCGCCGCGTTCGGCCACGTGGATCTGCTGGTCAACAACGCCGGCATGGCCCCGCGCCAGCGCGTGGACATCCTGGAGACCGCCGAGGCAAGCTACGACGAGGTGATGGCGGTCAACCTGAAGGGGCCGTTCTTCCTGACGCAGGCCGTCGCCAGGGTGATGATCGCCCAGGTGCGGGCCGGCGCGGCCTATCCGCCCAAGATCATCAACATCGGTTCGATCAGCGCGTACACTGCCAGCATCAGTCGGTCGGAGTATTGCCTCTCGAAGGCCGGCCTGGCCATGATGACCGCCCTCTTCGCCGACCGCCTGGCGACCGAAGGGATCAACGTCTACGAGATCCGGCCCGGCATCATCGAGACCGACATGACGAGCGCGGTTCGGGGCAAATACGACCGCCTCATCGCAGATGGCCTCACGCCCATCCGGCGCTGGGGCCGTCCCGACGACGTCGCCGCAGCCGTCGTTGCCATCGCCGAAGGTTACCTGCCCTTCTCCACGGGCGAAGTGATCAACGTGGACGGCGGGTTCCACCTGCGGCGATTGTAACGCAATCCTCTGGATTGCGGGATGGCACGATCTGGAGGATTGTGTTACGGGTATGAGAGTGCCGCAATCTCTGGGATTGTGGCGCAATACGAACATAAGTGGCCGACTTGCGACGGAGCTCCGGTGACCATAACGCCAGTCAATCTCGACAAGCAAGAGGATGCTACACCATGACCTATCGCCGCGTTGCCATGTTGAAAACCCCGGAGGCCTTCCGGGATCACATCGCCGGCCTCGGCATCGAATTGCCCTTCGACGACAAAGTGGAGACCGGCCCCGCCGCGCCTCTGGCACAACCGTACACCCTGCCCGGCGGATTCACTGTCGGCAACCGGTTCTGCGTGCTGCCGATGGAAGGGTGGGATGGCACCCCCGACGGCCGCCCTTCCGAGCTGACCTTTCGGCGCTGGGAGCGTTTCGGCCGCAGCGGCGCGAAGCTGATCTTCGGCGGCGAGGCGACCGCCGTGCGCCACGACGGCCGCGCCAACCCCAATCAGCTCGTCATCAACGAGGAAACGTGGCCCGACCTGGCCCGGCTGCGCGAGGCGCTGATCGCGGCCCATCGGGCCAGCTTCGGCCCGCGCAGCGCCGACGACCTCTACATCGGCCTGCAGCTCACCCATTCAGGTCGCTTCGCCCGGCCCAACAGCCGGAAGCTGGAGCCGTGGATCCTCTACCATCACCCGGTGCTCGACCGCAAGTTCGGCATCCCGTCCGACTATCCGGTGATGACGGACGACCAGATCGGCCGGCTGATCGAAGACTTCGCGGCCGCGGCCGCGCGGGCCCAGCGCGCCGGCTTTCACTTCGTGGACGTGAAGCATTGCCACGGCTATCTGGGCCACGAGTTCCTCAGCGCGGTGGACCGGCCCGGCAAGTACGGCGGCAGTTTCGAGAACCGCACGCGCTTCCTGCGCGAGACGGTCGCGGCGATCCGCGCGGCCGCGCCCGGCCTGGCGATCGCGGTGCGCGTCAGCGCGTTCGACTTCGTGCCGTTCCGCCCCGGCCCCGACGGCGTCGGCGCGCCCGAGGCATGGGGGGAAGGCCCCTACCGCTGGGCGTTCGGCGGCGACGGCACCGGCGTGGGCATGGACCTGGCCGAGCCGAAGGCGTTCCTGGATCTGCTCGCGCAGCTCGGCATCTCCCTCGTCTGCATCACGGCCGGCAGTCCCTACTACGTGCCGCACATCCAGCGGCCGGCCCTCTTCCCGCCCTCCGACGGCTATCAGCCGCCCGAGGATCCACTGGTCGGCGTGGCGCGGCAGATCGCGGTGACGGCCGAGCTGAAGCGCCACCGGCCCGAGCTGGCGGTGGTGGGATCGGGCTATACTTATCTTCAGGAGTGGCTGCCGAACGTGGCGCAACGCGTGGTGCGCACCGGCATGGCCGACTTCGTGGGATTGGGCCGCATGATGCTGGCCTATCCGGAGCTCGTGGCCGATACGCTCGCGGGCCGGCCGCTCCAGCGCAAGCGCATCTGCCGCACCTTCAGCGATTGCACCACCGCCCCGCGCAACGGCCTGGTGTCGGGCTGTTATCCGCTGGATGAGTTCTACAAGGCCCGGCCCGAGGCGGAGGTGTTGGAGCAGCTCAAGGCCGCCCGGCGATGAATCGCCGGGCTACCGGGCGGCGCCCCGTGAACGGGGCTGGATTTACATCGGCGCGATGCGCCAGCCCGGTTGACCGGGCGCTGCCGGGCAGCACGCACCATTCATGGTCGTGCGGGCGTACATATTCCAGGTATAGGACAGGGCCATGACCACCACCTATCAACATCTCGGCATCTTCAGCGACTGGGTAGATGAGGCCCGCCGGCAGGGGCCCCTCTATCCCCTGGCCGCGCCCGGCCCCGAGACGCGGGCGCGCTTGCGCCAGGTGCTCGGCTTTTGCAACGGCCCGGAGGCGCCCCTCAATCTTCGCAGCGAAGCGCGCTGGGAGAAAGACGGCCTGCTCGGCGAGGAGCTCTCCTGGTCGGTCGGCTATGGCCCGCGGACGCACGCGTGGCTGCTGAAGCCGGCCGGCGCCCGCGGCCCGCTGCCGGCCGTCATCGCGCTGCACGATCACGGCGGTTTCAAGTTCTTCGGCAAGGAGAAGATCGCCGAGGGGCCGGATGAGCCGCTGCCCGTGTTGCGCGAGTTCTGGGCCAGGTATTACGGCGGCCGGCCGTGGGCCAATGCGCTGGCGGCCGAAGGCTTCGTCGTCCTGGTCCACGACACCTTCCTGTGGGGGACGCGGCGCTTCCCCCTGGAGACGATGCCCGAAGCCACGCGCGCGCTGATCGAGGCCACGCGCGCGCTCTGGATGCAGGGCAATCCCGCGCCGGAAGAGATCGCCCGCTACAACGCGGCCACCACCCAACACGAACACCTGGTGGAAAAGTACTGCAACCTGCTCGGCACGACGCTGGCGGGCGTGGTGAGCCACGAAGACCGCATCGCGCTGAACGTCCTGCGCAGCCGGCCCGAAGTGGATCCGGCCCGGGTGGCCTGCTGCGGGCTATCGGGCGGCGGCAACCGCTCCGCGCTCCTCCTTGCCACGCACGACGGCATCGCGGCGGCCGTCATCGTCGGCCTGATGAGCACCTACGAGGGCCTGCTCGATCACAACGTCGCCACCCACACGTGGATGCTCTTCCCCAACGGCTGGTCGCGCTGCGGCGACTGGCCCGACATCGCCGCGGCGCGCGCGCCGATGCCGCTCCTGGTGCAATACGACAACGAGGACGACCTGTTCACCCCGGCCGGCATGCGCGCCGCGCACGAGCGACTCATGGCGCACTATGCCTCAGTCGGCCGGCCCGACGCGTACACGGGCCAGTTCTATCCCGGCCCGCACAAGTTCGACCTGGAGATGCAAGACGCGGCCTTCGCCTGGCTCAAGGCGAAGCTATCGTGATGTGTGGGCGCACGGCGTGCGCCCACACGCGAAAAATCGTAGCTGCCATGAAGCGCGACCTGGTCATCGGGGTTGATTGCAGCACCACCGCGACGAAAGCCATCGCCTGGACGGCGACGGGCGAAGTCGCGGCGGCCGGCCGCTGCGATCATGCCGTGGCGCAACCGCGGCCAGGTTGGCACGAACAAGCGGCCGATCAGTGGTGGTCGGCGCTGACGGCCGCGCTGCGCCAGGTGGCGGCGCAAGTGGATGTGCGCCGCGTGGCCGGATTGGCCATCGCCCACCAACGCGAGACCTTCGTGCCCGTGGACGCGGCCGGCCGGCCGTTGCGCGACGCCATCCTCTGGCTGGACGATCGGGCCGCCGGGCTGCTGTCCGAGATCGAAGCGGCCGTCGGCGGCGACCGCTTTCATCAGATCACCGGCAAGCGCCTGTCGCGCAATCTCACCATCGCCAAGATCGCCTGGCTGCAACGCCACGAACCGGAGCTCTGCGCGGCCGCGGCCGGGTATCTCGATACGCACGCGTACCTGGTGCATCGGCTCACCGGACGGATCGCCACGAGCTGGGGCAGCGCCGATCCGACCGGGCTGTTCGACATGCAGGCGCACGCCTGGCACGAGGATCTGTTGCGCGTGGCCGGCATCTCCGCAGGGCAGTTGCCGGCGCTCTATCCGCCGGCCGCTTGCCTGGGCGCCGTGACGCCGGAGGCCGCGGCCGCGTGTCGGCTTCCGGTCGGCCTCCCCGTCTTTGCCGGGCTGGGCGATGGCCAGGCGGCCGGCCTGGGCGCGGGGGTCGCCGGCTACGGCCCCGCCTACCTGAGCCTGGGCACGTCGGTCATCCTCGGCGCGCACGCCGACGCCTATGTCGCCGCGGCGGCGTTTCGCACCACCACCGCGGGCATCCCCGGCGCCTGCCTGTTGGAGACCGCGTTGATGGCCGGCACATACACCATCGGCTGGTTTCTGGAGCAGTTCGGCCGCGTCGCGCCGGCCTCGGAGAGCGAAGCCGACCTCGATCGCTGGGGAGCCGCGGCCGCCGACCTGCCGCCGGCCGCGGCCGGGCTGGTGCTCGTGCCCTACTGGAACAGCGTGCTCAGCCCCTACTGGGACGCGCGCGCCAGCGGCATCATTGTGGGGTGGCGGGGCGTCCACGGCCCGGCGCACCTCTACCGGGCCATCCTGGAGGGGATCGCGTTCGAGCAGCGCCTGTGCATTGAAGGGATCGAGGCGGCCACCGGCCGGCCGATCCGCGAGCTGATCGCCATGGGCGGCGGCAGCCGCAGCGCGCTCTGGCGGCAGATCATCGCCGACGTGACGGGCAAGCCGGTCCGGCGTAGCCGCACGGCCGAGGCCGCCGCGCTCGGCGCGGGCATCCTGGCCGCGGCCGGCGCCGGCCTCTTCCCCGACGTGCGCAGCGCCGCGGCCGCCATGGCCGGCCAGGAAGCGGCCGGCGAGGCGCCCGATCCCGGCCGCCATGCGTTTTACAGCCGGGTGTACGAAGAAGTGTATCGGCATCTCTTTCCCGCCGTGCGGCCCTATCTCGACCGCCTGGCGGAGCTGACACAGGACGAAGAGGAGCAACCATGAACGACCAACTGCGTGTGACCCAACTGCGTTGCGAGTATCTGACCAACCCGCTCGGCCTGGGGATCCAGGCCCCGCGGCTCAGTTGGGTGCTGGAATCGAGCCGCCGCGGCGAGCGGCAGACCGCGTATCAGATTATCGCCGCGAGCAGCCCGGAGAAGCTGGCCGGCGACGAGGCCGACGTGTGGGACAGCGGCAAGGTCGCATCGGCCGAGACGTGTCATGTGCGCTACGCCGGGCCCACGCTGGCATCGCGGCAGCGCGTATGGTGGAAGGTGCGCGTTTGGGACGGCGAGGGCGAGCCATCGGCCTGGAGCGAGCCGGCCTGGTGGGAGATGGGCCTGCTGGCGCGCCAGGAATGGGTCGGCCGGTGGATCGGCGGGCCGTTGAAGGGCGGGCCGCGCACCTCGTGCCCGGCGCCGTTCCTGCGCAAAGCCTTTCACCTGGACCAGCCGGTGCGTTCGGCGCGGCTCTACGTCACCGCACTCGGTCTCTACGAGGTCGAGATCAACGGCCGGCGCGTCGGCCGCGACATCTTCACCCCCGGCTGGACGGACTACAAGAAGCGCGTGCAATACCAGGTGTACGACGTGGCCGACCTGTTGACGGCCGGCGAGAACGCGCTCGGCGCCATCCTGGGCGACGGCTGGTATTGCGGCAACGTGGCCGCGTTCGGCCGCCAACTCTACGGCGACCGGCCCAAGCTGCTGGCGCAACTGGAGATCACCCTGGCCGACGGCCGGACGTTGACCATCGCCACCGATGACTCCTGGAAGGTGGCCTATGGGCCGATCCTGGAGGCCGACCTGATCATGGGCGAAAGCTACGATGCCCGGCTGGAGTTCCCCGGCTGGAGCACGGCCGGCTTCGACGACGGCGCCTGGTGGCCGGTGCAGGTCTTCCCCGATCCGGGCATCGAGATCTCGCCGATGCGCGGGCAGCCGGTGCGCCGGCAGGAAGAGCTGAAGCCGATCGCCGAGCCGAAGCAGTTTCGCGGCTGGGTCTCCTCGAAGTGGGTCTTCGACATGGGGCAAAACATGGTCGGCTGGGTGCGGATCAAGGTGCGCGGCCCGGCCGGTGCGACCGTGATCCTGCGCTTCGGCGAGATGCTCAACCCCGACGGCACCCTCTACACCGCCAACCTGCGCACCGCCCGCGCCACCGATTACTACACCCTGCGCGGGGACGGCGAAGAGGTGTGGGAGCCGCGCTTCACCTTCCACGGCTTCCGCTACGTGGAGCTGAGCGGCCTGCCCGGCGAGGTGACGGCCGACGCCGTGACCGGGGTGGTCGTCCACAGCGACGCGCCCCTCTCCGGCGCGTTCGAGTGCTCCGATCCGCTCGTCAATCAGTTGCAGCACAACATCCAGTGGGGGCAGAAGGGCAACTACCTGGAGGTGCCCACCGACTGTCCGCAGCGCGACGAGCGGCTCGGCTGGACGGGCGACGCGCAGGCCTTCATCCGCACGGGCATCTTCAACCGGGACGTGGCCGCGTTCTTCACCAAATGGCAGCGCGACCTGGCCGATGCGCAGTCGCCGGAAGGCGCGTTCCCCATGGTCGCGCCGAGCGTGCTGGGACCCGACGGCGGCCCGGCCTGGGCCGATGCGGGAATCATCTGCCCGTGGACGGTGTACCAGTGCTACGGCGATACCGCGCTCCTGGCCGAGCATTACGATTCGCTGGCCCGCTTCATCGCCTATCTGGAGAAGAACAGCAAGGATTACATCCGGTCTTACGAGGATTATCCGGGCTTCCCCGGCTTCGGCGACTGGCTGGCGCTCGACGGCAGCGGGTTGACGGACGGCGGCACGCGCAAAGACCTGATCGGCACCGCGTTCTTCGCCTACAGCGCCCGGCTGATGAGCCGGATCGCGGCCGCGCTGGGCAAGACGGCCGATGCCGAGAAGTACGCGCAGCTCTTCGAGAACGTGCGCGCCGCGTTCCAGAAGCGCTTCGTCACCCCGGCCGGGCTGGTGGCCGGCGCCACGCAGACTTCCTACGTGCTCGCGCTGCACTTCGACCTGTTGCCGGCCGGGCTGCGCAGCGTGGCGGTGGATCAGATCGTGCGCGACATCCAGAAGCGCGGGGGGCATCTCTCCACCGGCTTCGTCGGCGCCTCCTACCTGCCGTTCGTCCTGTCAGAAGGCGGCCGGCTCGACGTGGCGTATCAGCTCCTGTTCCAGAAGACGTGGCCGTCGTGGCTTTATGCGGTGACGCAGGGCGCGACGACGATCTGGGAGCGCTGGGACGGCTGGACGCACGACAAGGGGTTCCAGGACGTGGGCATGAACTCGTTCAACCACTACGCCTACGGCGCCATCGGCGAGTGGCTCTATCGGGTGGTGGCCGGGCTCGACCTGGATCCCGACCGGCCGGGCTATGCGCACATCGTCATCCGGCCTCATCCCGGCGGCGGCCTGACGCACGCCCGCGCCGTGTACGACTCGATTCGCGGGAGGATCGTCAGCGGATGGCGCATCGCGGATGGCGTCCTGACGCTGGAGGCGACCGTGCCGGCCAACACGACGGCCACGGTCTACATGCCGGCGGCCGCTCCCGATCAGGTGACGGAAGAAGGGGGCATGGCCGGCGTGACCCTTGTGCGGGCCGAACAGGGGCGTGTCGTTTATGAGGTGGGGGCCGGAACTTACATCTTCCGCGCGGCGTGGAACGGATAGCCGGTAAAGGGCGAGGGCGATCTTGAACAACATATCAGACACGTTGTTCACGATCGCCCTCTATGCTTCAGCGACTACCTGCTGTCAGCATCAGTCCAGGGAT
>Ga0209162_1000923_pt1 | contig 30560 bp, 23 predicted proteins | sample YNPNPMetaG_FD_187121 | JGI IMG/M metagenome (GOLD analysis project Ga0209162, IMG submission 187121) | Anoxygenic and chlorotrophic microbial mat microbial communities from Yellowstone National Park, USA - YNP NP MetaG (SPAdes) (version 2) ...
CAAAAGAACGCATTTCCCGCCCCGATCAATTCCCCCGACCGGGCCGATAAAAATTTGCGATCGGGATTCCGGCCTTTCCGCGTTGCGCGGCGCCTCCGGGCTGGAGGGATAATGACAGTAAGCTTGAGGCGCACGCCGGAGAGGTTGAGGAGTCCCGGCAGCGCAGACGGCGCCTCACCCGGTCCTCGCTCTCCACGACGAGAGGATCCTCAACACACGCGAAACACCAACACAGGAGTAACCGTAAGGAATGCCTACTTCTTCATTGCGTGAATTCCTCATGCTCAGCTATGCCGAGCTCGAGGAGCTGAACCTCAAGGCGAAGGAGCAGCGGAAGAACCGCGTGCCCGTTCATGTCATTCAGGAGGAACGGCTGAAGTATCTGACCGACGAGCGGCGGATCAAGGCGGTCACCGTGCTGTTCAGCGACCTTGAGGGCCGCCTCCACATGCTCGATTACGACAAGAAGTTTCTGGTGAAGAACTGGGACAATCTCACCTTTGACGGCTCGTCGATCCGGGGCTTCACCGCGCAGCGGGAAAGCGACCTGCGGCTGACGGTCGACTGGCCTTCGTTCTACTGGGCGCCGGCCGACATCTTCGGCCCCGGCAAGGTGCTCGTCTTCGCGCTGGTGTGCGACAAGGACGGCTCCCAGTATGCGGCCGACATGCGCGGCGTGCTGAGGAATTACGCCGCCCGCCTCTACGAGGAGAGGAAGTTCACGCTGAACGCGGCCAACGAGATCGAAGGCTTCCTGTTCAAAGGCGTGGACGCGGAGCGGACCTACCACGAAACGAAGAAGTTCGAATACGTCAACACCGGCGGCTACTATCATTCGCTGCCCGGCGACCCGTTGCGCGAGTTCATCGACGCCACCGCCGAGGCGCAGCGCGCGATGGGCTTCGAGAACGAAAAGGACCACCCCGAGGTCGCCCCGTCGCAGTTCGAGATCAACTACTCGTATGCCGACGTGGTCACCGCGGCCGACCAGATCCAGCTCTACAAGCTGATCTGCCGTCAGATCGCCACGCGGATGGGGCTGACCGCGTGCTTCCTGCCCAAGCCGGTCGTCGGCGTCAACGGCAGCGGCATGCATACGAACGTCTCCGTCAGCCAGAACGGCACGAACCTGTTCTGGGACGAGCAGGGCGAGGAGCAGCTGAGCGCGTTCGGGTGGGATTTCGTCGACCGCATCCTGACCCACGCCAACGACATCTGCCTGATCCTGAACGCGAGCGTGAACGCATACCGGCGGCTGGACCCGCATTTCGAGGCGCCGAACCAGATCAAGGCCTCGGCCGTGGACCGCGGGTCGATGGTCCGCATCCCCATCGGCAACGCGCGCAGCATGCGCGTGGAAGTGCGGTCCGTCGGGCCGGACGCCAACCCCTACATGGTCCTGTACTCGCTGTTCCGCACCGGCCTCGAAGGGGAAAAGTCCGCCATGGAAAACCTGCGCCAGGCGGAACGGTATCTGCCGGACAACATCTACGACGCCATCGAACACTTCCGGAAGTCGCAGTGGACCAGCGTCCTGCTGGGCGAGGACGTCAAGGCCCGCTACGCAGACCTGAAGCAGGCCAGTGCCGACCGGTGCCCGCGCCTGCTGGGCACGTTCGTCAAGACGCCCGAGGTGCAATACCACCACGAGGTCTACAACCAGTTCCTCTGGAACCTGTTCTAGAGCCTTTCCCGTCCCTTGCTTGCATGGATCCCTGCCGCCCGGGGGCGCGCAGGGATCCTTTTTTGTACTCAGGGGATCTCGTGGCCCGGCGGCGGGGGAGGCGCCGCGGCCGCTCCGGACAGGTGCCGGTAAAAGCCCAGATCCGCGCCGGTCATGGCCTTGGTGGCGGCGATGATCTGTCCGGTGTGCCCGGAGAAGTGCTCGACCACGTGGTAGATGGCCTCGAGCACCGTCACCTCGTAATTCTGCGGGCGGATGACGCGAAGCAGCTGCTCCGGAGGAAGACGTTCGAGGATTTCGCAGGCCTCGCCGACGGCTTTATCGAGCATCGCCGTCAGCTGCTCCTTGCCGGGGCCGCCGCGCGCCGCGAATTCCTCGTCGCGTTTCCGCACATCGGGCGCGCCGCCGACGCCGTGAATCAGCCACTGCCTCACGTTGCCCGCCAGGTGCAGGCACAGATTGGCGATCGAATTGGACGATTCGTTGGCGCGCCGCCAGAGCTGTTCCTCGTCCAGCCGTTCCAGGCAGGCGTGAATCCGCGACAGGTACTGCCGCAGCTTGGCGATGGAGAACTCGAGGAAAACCTGTTCGGTGGTGACCATGAGGAGCGCCTCGCCTCATGGTAGCGCCGCGGCGCTTGCCGTGCATACGCCGCGGCGCGGGGCTCCCGGCTACAGAACGTCCTCGCTCCAGTTTTCGAGGATCGCCTTGACCTTCTGACAGAACTGGTCGGCCAGCGCGCCGTCGATGAGGCGGTGGTCAAAGGTAAGGGCCAGGTGCGCCATGTGGCGGATGGCGATCGCGTCGCCTTCGACCACCACGGGCATTTTCTCCACCGCGCCCACGCCGAGAATGGCCACCTGCGGCTGGTTGATTACCGGCGTGGCGAACAGCGAGCCGAAGCTGCCGAAGTTGGTGATGGAGAACGTGCCGCCCTGCACTTCCTGCGGCTTCAGCTGCTTGGAGCGGGCTCGGGAGGCAAGGTCGACGATGGCGCGCTGCAATCCGACGATGTTCTTCTCGTCGGCGTTGTGAATCACCGGCACGATGAGCCCGTTGTCGAGCGCCACTGCGATGCCGATGTTGATCTCGTTGTAGTAGAGGATATTCGTGCCCTCGATCGAGCTGTTGAAGATGGGGAAGGCGCGCAGCGCCTCGGCCGTGGCGCGCACGATGAACGGCAGATAGGTGAGCGAGAAGCCGTAGCGCTGCTGGAAGTCGGCCTTGATCCGCTCGCGCAGCCGGACGATGCGCGTCATGTCGACGCGGTGCACCGTGGTCACATGAGCCGAGGTGTGCTTGGAGTGGATCATGTGCTCGGCGATCTTCTGGCGCATGATCGACATCGGCTCGACGCGGACCTTGGCCGGCTCGACGCGCGGCAGCGGGGCGGCGGCGGGCGCCGCAGGCGGCGGGGCCGCGGCAGCCGGAGGAGCCGGAGCGGGCGCTGGCGCAGCAGGCCTCGCCGCGGGCGCGGCGGCCGCTTGCCGCGCGGCGAGGTAGTTCTCGATGTCCTGCCTGGTAATGCGTCCCCCGGCCCCGGTTCCGGTCACCTGGCGCAAGTCGATATTGTGCTCGCGCGCCATCTTGCGGACCAGCGGGGACACGGGGCCGATCGCCTCTTCCGCCTCGGCCGCAGCGGCAGGCTCGGGCGCCGCGGGGGCGGGCGCGGGCGCCGGCGGGGCGGCTTGCGGCGCAGCGGCCGCCGCGGGCGCGGGTGCGGCCGGGGCGGGTGCGGCCGGGGCAGCCTCAGCCGCCGGCGCAGCGGCGGTGGCGGCGCCTTCCTCCGCGATCCGCGCCACGACCGTGTTGATGGCCACCGTCGAGCCTTCCTGCACGAGAATCTCGGTCAGGATTCCGGCGGCCGGGGAAGGAATTTCCGTGTCCACCTTGTCGGTGGAGATTTCGAACAGCGGCTCGTCGCGCTCCACGCGGTCGCCGACCTTTTTCAACCATTTCGTCAGCGTCCCCTCGACAATGCTTTCGCCCATCTGCGGCATGACAACATCGGCCATGGTGTCGTTCTCCTGTCTGAATTCTTCCTCATCAGGCGCCGGCAGTCACTGGCGCCGTCGTGTAATCGAAAACCTCGGCAAAATGCTCGATGAGAGCCCGGTGCACGGCGCTGCGCTCCGGCCGGACACCCAGAGCTTCCATCGAAGTCACCGGCCGCGGCAATCCGCACGGCACGATGTACTGGTAGTATTTCAGATCCGTGGTCCAGTTCAGGGCGAAGCCGTGCGTGGTCACCCAGCGCGAGATGTGCACGCCGATGGCGCAGATCTTGCCCGCGCGCGTCCAGACGCCGGTGGCGCCGGCCTCGCGCCAGCTCTCGATGCCGAAGCGGCGCAGCGCGCGGATCACCACCTCTTCCACGCCGCGCACATATGCCACCACGTCGCGCTTCCATTCCCTCAGGTCGAGGATCGGGTAGCCGACGATCTGGCCGGGACCGTGGTAGGTGATGTCGCCGCCGCGGTCGATTTCAAAATACTCGATGCCGAGCTGCCCGAGCCGCTCGCGCCCCACCAGCAAATGCTCCGGCTTGCCGTTGCGGCCGAGCGTCAACACGTGCGGGTGCTCGAGCAGAAGCAGCTGGTCGGGAATCTCGCCCGCCTTGCGGCGCCGCTCCAGCTCGCGTTGCAGCTCCCATGCCCGGGCGTAGGGAATGCAGCCGAGCTCGTGGACCTCGAGACTACGCATTGATCGCCAGACCGTACACGCTGTTGAATGCCTCGCCCACGGCTTCGTACAGCGTCGGGTGGGCGTGGATGGTGGACATCATGGTTTCCACCGTGGCCTCGGCTTCCATCGCGGCCACGGCTTCCGCGATCAGTTCGTAGGCGTGCGGCCCGATGATGTGGACGCCGAGGATCTCGCCATAGCGCGCATCGGCGACCACCTTGACGAAGCCGCCGTGGCTGCCGAGAATCGACGCCTTCGAGTTGCCGGCGAACGGGAACTTGCCGACTTTCACGTCGTAGCCCTGCTCGCGCGCCTGCCTCTCGGTCAGCCCCACGCTGCCGATGCCCGGCTCGGTGTAGGTGGCGCCCGGGATGCGGTTCTTGTGGATGGGGCGCGGGTTCTTGCCCGCGATGTGGCCCACGGCCACCAGCCCTTCCATCGTGGCCACGTGGGCGAGCTGCGGCGTGCCGGCGACGATGTCGCCGATCGCGTACAGCCCCGGCTCGGCCGTGCGTTGGTAGGCGTCCACCTTCACGTAGCCCCGGTCCAGCTCCGCGCGCGTGTTCTCCAGGCCGACGCTTTCCGTGTTCGGCTTGCGACCGACGGCGACCAGCAGCATCTCGGCCTCATACGACTGCACCTTGCCGTTGGCCAGCTGCACGGCGACGCGCACCCCGCCTTCGGTCCGCTCCACCTGCTGCACCGTGGCGCCCGTCTCGCACGCGATGCCCTGTTTCCTGAACTGCCGCTCCAGCTCCTTGCTCACCTCCTCGTCTTCGACGGGGACGAGCCGCGGCAGCATCTCGAAGATCGTCACCTCGCTGCCGAACCGCCGGAAGATGGACGCAAACTCCACGCCCACCGCGCCCGCGCCGATCACCAGCAGGCTCTTCGGGATTTCGGTCCGCGCGAGGATTTCCACGTTGGTGACGATGGTCTTCTGGTCCGGCTGGAGCCCGGGAAGCATCCGCGCCTCGCTGCCCGTGGCCAGAATGATGTTTTTCGCCTCCAGCGTGCGCGATTCGTTGCCCGAAAGCACCTCGACGCGCCCGCGCCCCAGCAGGCGCCCGTAGCCCCTGACAACCTCGACCTTGTTCTTCTTCATCAGGAACTCGATGCCCTTGGCGTGAGTCGTCACGATCTTCGACTTCCGCTCGAGCACTTTCGGGTAGTCGAGACGCGGGTTTTCGCAGACAATGCCCTGCGCCGCGGGGTTCCGGAAGTAGTCCCAGACTTCGGCCGTATGCAGCAGAGCCTTGGTCGGGATGCAACCCACGTGCAGGCACGTGCCGCCAAGGTAGGGATCTTTCTCGATGAGGGCGGTCTTCAGGCCGTACTGCCCGGCGCGGATGGCTGCGGAGTAGCCCCCGGGTCCGCTGCCAATCACGATGAGGTCGTAGGACATCTTCTTCAGTGTAACATCCGGCATTTTCGAACATAATGAAAGCAAATGACATATTACGCCGCCTTGGCGCTGCTGCTGGCCGTTCCGCTCTGCGCGCAGGCGCCGAAATCCAGGCCGCGGCCGCAACCCTCCGCGGCGAAAGCGAAGCCGCAAGCGCAGACCGCCGCGGGGCTGGGAATCCTGCGCGCCCTGAAGGTGGCCGGCCTCAAACACTTTCGGGATGGCGACGGCCCGCCGGAGAGCGTGCTCCGCGTGATCGGACTCGAGCTGGAAAAGCCGGTCCGGACGGAAGACCTCGAGCGGGCCCGGGACCGCCTGCTCGCCACCGGGTGCTTTGAGACGGTAGGCTGGCGCTATGTGCCGATCCCGCCGGCGGCGGTGGAAATCACCTTCGAGTTGGGGGAGCCCTCGCAGTTCCTGCCCTGGATGCTGGACCGCGTTCCGGTGACGCGGGAAGAATTCGCAGCGCGGGCCAAGCAGGAGTTCCCGTTGATGCGCGACAGGCTGCCGCCGTCGGACGTCGTGCTCGCCCGCCTGGCGGGAATCCTCGAAAAGCTCGCCGCCGAAAAGGGAGCCGCGGGCCCCATGGCCGGCCGCGTGATGCTGGTCGGCAAGGACCAGCTCATGATCGTCCTCGGGCCAAAGGCGCCGCCGCCGAATATCGCCGACGTTCGTTTCACCGGAACGAAGGTGCTGCGCGCCGATTATTTGCGGAAACAGATGGTTCAACTGGCCGTTGGGACTCCGTTTTTCGAGCCGAATTTCCGTTTTTTGCTGGAAAATCAGATCCGGCCCTACTATGATGCCGTCGGCCATTTAAAAGCAGTTTTTCCGAAAATCACTGCCGCGCCCGCGGAGGGGATTTTCGGGGTGGTGGTCACCGTGGAGGTGGACGAGGGGCCGCAGTTCAAACTGGACAGAATCGAGGTTCGCGGCACGCCGTTCTCCAATGAAGAAATCATGGAGATCGGCCAGTTTCCGGTCGGCGGCCCGGCCGCGATGTCGGACATCGGCAAGGGCGTGGAGCGCATTCTGGACAGGCTGCGCGAGAAGGGCCACATGAAAGCGTCCTACAAGGCGTCCCGGCGCCTCTACGACGACCGCCGAACCGTGGATCTCTTCATCGACGTCGACCCGGGGCCGGTGTACACGATGGGCAGGCTTCAGATCAAAGGCCTCGATCTCGAGTCGGAGCCGGTGATCCGCAAACTGTGGGCGATCAAGCCGGGCGAGCCATACCGCGGCGGCTACGCCGAGACCTTCGTCCAGCGGATTCGCGAAATGGATCTCTTCGACTACCTCAGCGAGATCAAACACGAGGTCCGCGTCGACGAGAAATCGCAATCGGTGGACGTGCTCCTGGTCTTCGTGGGCGAGAAGCCCAAGCCGGCGCCGAAGCGCCCGTTCTGAACGCGCCACCACCGACTTCCCGCTCGCCCATATCCGGCCGCTGATCCCCAGGCCCTCTGCGGCCGGCTTCCCCCGGTGTCAACGGCTTGTGGCGACAGACCAGCCGGCGCCGGATGCACCCATGCCGCTGGCGGCTCTCCAGAGAACAAACGGGGGGAGAGGGGGCGAGAGGGACAGCCTGAATTGAGCCCTTGGATTATCGATCAAGGGGACGGAGCCCTCCGTCCCCTTGGCGATTTTGAGTGAATTTCTGGCCGAAAAGGACCCGGAACCCACCATCCGGCGTTCCCGGATGGCTCCGCCTGGCCGGAGGGTGCCCAAACTGGATCTCTCGGACGCACGGCGAATGCTCGGCCGTCGTCCTGTGGCAGCCAGCCCGTCAGCGTGCGTTCCCCGTTCGAAACGCTTGAATCGAATTGCAATAACCAGGGAATCATCGACTTGTGGCGGAGCTTCCTTGTCAGTCCGGAACCCTTGCCGCAGGGTGCAAAATCGCCAAGGGGACGGAGTGCTCCGTCCCCTTGGCGTATTTTCCAAGGGCTCAATTCAGGCTGTCCCCTTTCAAGTCCCTTGTGGTGCTACCCGTGTGGAAAAGAGATATGGGAGCAATCTGATGCCACGCCCTCGCGCGGACGCGCTCTCACCAGTCCGTCACGCTGCCGTCGTCTTCGTCGTAGCTCTCCGGATTGCGCCAGTCGTGGCCGATCTTCGCGGCCACCGCGTCTTCATCCAGTTCGATACCGAGCCCGGGCTTCGTGGGCAGATCCACGTATCCCTGCCGCACGCGGAAGGGCTCTTTCAAATATCCTTCGCCCAGGGTCACCTGCTCCTGAATCAGGAAATTCGGAATCGAGGCGGCCAGCTGGATGCCCGCCGCCAGCGAGATCGGCCCCAGCGGATTGTGCGGGGCGATGGCGGCGTACCAAGCCTCCGCCATGCCGGCAATGAGCCGCACCTCGGTGATGCCGCCGGCGTGGCACAGGTCCGGCTGCAAAATGGTCGCGGCTCTTTTCTCGAGGATTTCCCGGAAACCCCATTTGGTGAATACGCGCTCGCCCGTGGCGATGGGGATGTGCGTCGAGCGGGCGATTTCGGCCATTACATCGTGGTTCTGGGCCTGGCACGGCTCTTCAACAAACATCGGGTGGTGCGGTTCCAGCGCCTTGATCAACACCTTTGCCAGCGCCGGCGAAATCGCCCCGTGAAAATCGACGCCGATGTCGATCTCCGGCCCGACCAGTTTCCGGAATTCGGCGAATTTCTCGGCGGCGTATTCCACCTCGGCCTGCGACTCGACGTAGCGCGGGTATTTCCGCCGCCTCGCCGGCCCGGTCTTGAAGGCCGTGAAACCCTGCCGGATCGCCTCGCGGACTCGCTCCGGGTTGTTGACATTCGCATGGGCATAGACGCGGACGCGCGTGCGCGTGGGGCCGCCGAGCAGCTCGTACACAGGCACGCCCAGCGCCTTGCCCTTGATGTCCCACAACGCCATGTCGATGCCGCTCAGGGCGGAAGTCAGAATGGGGCCGCCGCGGTAGAACGCATGGCGGTAGATGGCCTGCCAGTGGTGCACCACAGCCCGCGGGTCCTTGCCCACCAGATAGGGCTCGATCTCCTTGACCGCGGCAGCGCAGGTCTCCGCGCGCCCTTCCAGGACAGGCTCGCCGAGGCCGGTGATGCCGGCGTTGGTGTGGATCTTGAGAAACAGCCAGCGCGGCTTGACAGGGAAAGTTTCCAGCCGCGTGATCTTCAGCGGGTCGCGCGGCCGGACAGGCGCCTGCTGCTCCACGCGGGCGCGTGCCTCCGCTCTTTCCTGCGCCAGCGCGCCGGCTCCGGCCAGCGCTCCCAGAAGATTGCGGCGGGCAAGTTGAGCCATGGATTGTCTCCTTTGCGCGCCATTCTATCCTGCATGCCCTTGCTATGATTGATGCTTGCCATGAAGGAACCGTCGAGGCCCGCGCCCGCCTGGCGCGCGAAAGCTGCTGTCGCCGCTCTTGCAGCGGTCTCCCTCTATAACGCGCTCATCCAGTTCGGCCTTACGGACCAGTTCACCTCGCAGTACCCGGACCCGTACAGCGTGATGGGCTTGCAGGCGCGGCTGAGCCGGGTTTTCGGCCGGATCCCTCCCGGGGAGCGCGTCGGTTATTTCTCGGATGTTCCCTTCACGGAGCCAGCCGGCCAGGCGGCATTTTTTGCCGCACAATACGCCCTTGCGCCACGAATTGTACTGAAAGAAGACGCAAAAACCGCAAATCAGGCGAAATATTGGCTGGGGATTTTCGTGAAGCAGGAAGATTTCGCCCAGAAAGGCCGGGAGCGGGGCCTGGCGCTCGAGCAGGACCTCGGCGGCTTCGTCGTGTTGTACCGGAAGATGGAGCAGGCGCAATGAGCGTATTGGCGTGGATCACCGCGGCGGTGGCGGGCTGGTTCTGGGTCCGCGCCCTGTTTCCCCGCGCGGCCGGCCAGCCGGCCTGGATTCGTCACGGAACGGAAGCTGCGCTGAGCGTCGCATTTGGCGCGGGGGCCGCCGCCACCGTGTTTTTCGCATTGCTGTGGTCCGGCCTCCGGCCGCCGAATGCGGCGTGGGCGGCCGATGCGCTGGTTCTGGCCGGCGGAGTGCTGGCGTGGCTCATGCGCAGACGGCGCGGCGATGCGATGCCGCCCCCCGAGCCCGCAGCGCCGCTCCCGTGGGCGTGGATGGCCGCCCTGGCCGCAACCGGATGCCTGATTGCGTTCCTGGCGGCCACCGTGATCTACCTGCGGGCCAACCCGCAGGGCGACTGGGACGCCTGGGCGATCTGGAACGCGCGCGCGAAATTTCTGGCGCACGAGGGCATGTGGCGCAATGCCATCTCACCGGAGCTGACCGAGACTCATCCGGAATACCCGCTTTTGTGGTCCGCGGCGGTGGCCCGCGCGTGGGTGGAAAGCGGAAGCCTTGAGCAGGCCGCACCGCAGGCGGGCGCGCTCCTGACGAGCCTCGCCCTGGTCGGTCTGTTTGCTTGCAGCCTCGCGGCCATCGCCGGCCGGCAGTGGATGTCTGCCGGCCTGGCCTGTCTCTTCATGACGACCCCGCTGTGGCGCATGGCGCCGAGCCAGTATGCCGACGTGCCGCTGGCATTGTTTCTGCTGGCCGCCACCGTGGCCGCGGCAGCAGCCGGGCGGGCGCGGTGGAGCGCATCGGCGCTGGCCCTGAGCGGCGCGCTGGCGTCTTTTGCTGCGTTCACAAAAAACGAGGGGCTCGCGTTCTGCGTATTCCTCGGGGCGACACTTGCCGCCGTAGCGCGCACGCGCGCGCTCTGGTGGCTTGTCGGAGCAATGCCCGGGCTCGTTCTCACCGCGCTGTTCCACGCATTGCTGGCGCCGCCGAAAGCAATTTTGAATCCGGCCGCCTTTCTGAGCTTCGGCCGGTTCGCGGACACGCTGGCCGGCTTCGGCGCCGCTCTTTGGAAGCTGGGCGAGTTTCCCGCGCATCCGCTGCTGTTCGCCGCCGTGCTCTTCTTTGTCTTCCGCCCGCAACGGCCGTATGCGCCACTCTGGCCCGTGGCGCCCGCGTTGCTGTTGCTGGGGGCGGACTTTGCCGTCATCTGGGGTTCGACGTCCGCAGCCGACTGGCAAGCCCGAACGGCAGCCGACCGCCTGCTGCTGCATGCCGTGCCGGTCCTGCTGCTTTATGTGTTTGTGTGGCTGAGCTCCTCCACGCAGGAGAACGGGCAGCAGACTGTGGCGAGCAAAACTTCGGTGCGTTGATCCGCGCAGCAGCCTGTTGGCGGGAACGGAACCGGATCACAAAGAAAACGGCCCGGGCGCGCGGATGCCCGGGCCGTTCGGCGTGAGCCGGGATCAGAACTCGAACCGCAGGCCGAGCTGGATCTGGCGCGGCGAGGCGAACTGGGAGTTGATCACCCCGAAGGCCGCCGGATTGAACAGGCTCAGGCCCGGGTCGGCGAATTCCCTGCGGTTGAGAGCGTTGATGAAGTCGGCGCCAAACACCGCGGAAACCCGCTCGGCGATGGTGGTTCGCTTGCCGAGCGAGAAGTCGAGGTTCCAGCGCGGCAAGCCCCGGAAAACGTTTCTGCCGTGGCGGAAATCGCGGCTGATCTCGATTTGCCGCAGACTGTTGAACACTGCCGCGGGATCGGAAAACAGGTTCACCTGCGAACCCCGTTGCTTGGCGGTCACATTGCCCGCGGTGCCCACCGATCCGGTCACCTGGAGGCCCGTGACTGCGGAGTTCGGATACTTCTGCGGAGTGATCGGCACCGCCCCCGCGGCCAGGCCGCCGAACAGTTGCGCCCCGCCGAAAACCTGTGTGTGGGTGCCGGCCAACAGAGGCAAGCCGGAATTGGCCGTGTAAATGCCGCCGATGTACCAGCCGCCGAAGATCTTGTCGGCGACGCCGTGCAGCGGCCAGCGCTTGCCGGCGCCGAAAGGCAGCTGGTAGAAGTACTGGGCGTTGAAGACGTGCGTGCGGTCGAAGATCGCCGGGCCGTAGTCCACGTCCAGATCGTAGGGCGTCGAGGATACGCCGATGTTTTCCTGGTTCAGCCCGAACTGATCGAGCGTCTTCGAAAAGGTGTAGTTCAGCGTGAAAGTCAGGCCGCCCGACATGCGCCGCGTCAGGCTGAGGAACCCGGCGTTGTAATTGGCCCGGCCGCCGGAGCCGCGCACGAACAGGTCCTGCACCTGGCGCGAGTAGAACGGGCCGCCGGGGCGCACGGCGTTGATCGCGTTGATCAGGTTGTTCACCTGCCCCTGCACGAAACGCACGGTTTGCGCCGAGGCCAGCCAGGCCGTGCAATTCGGCTTGCACTGGGCGAGCCCGCGCAGCTGGTTTTCAAAGAACGGCTGAGGCGTCACATCCGCCGGCCGGGCGCCGCGCCGCAACTGGAGCGCCACGCCGTCGAAGGCCTGCGCGAACGTCTGCCCCGAAGCCTGGTCCTTGAAGTGGAGATACATGCTGTTGAGCTGGAAGTTCTGCGGCAGCTCGTTGCTCCAGCGGCCCACATATCCGGCTTCCAGAATCATGCTTCCGGGCAGTTCGCGCTGGATGGTGAAGTTGATGCTGTGCGACTGGCCGATGCGCATCTTCGGGTCTATCGAGAAGCTCAGCGCCTCGCCGCCGGTACCCGGCACAATCGGCACCGCGGGCTTGCCGAGCGTGGGGATCGGCACGCGGTCGCCGTCGACGCCGATGCGGAAGGCCGTGTTCTCGTTGGTACCGGACGAACAGCCGCCGCCGGCCACCGGCGCGTTGCAGGTGGCCGTTTGCGAGAAGCCGACGCCGAGGATCGGCAGCATCACGACGCCAACGCCGTTGACCCGGTCGTAAGTGATGCCGTAGCCGCCGCGCAACACGGATTTCCTGTCGCCGAACAGCCATCCGGGCAGCCCGGAGGTGAACTGCGGGTTCCACGCGGCGGCGATTCGCGGCGCCAGGTTGTTGCGGTCGACGTCGTAGATCTTGCTGCGGCGCGCATACTGGCGGATCGGGACGTAGCCGAGGGTCGGATTGTAGGTCTGGCCCTGGTCGCCAAGCCGGCGCCGCGTGGCAAAGAGCTCTTTGGCGACGATCTCCTGGTTGGTCTGCGCGTCGATGAGCACGGTTTGCAGGCCGTTGTCGTCGGTCACCGGAGTCTGGATCGAATAGGTCAAACCCAGCGTCAATGTGAGCGACGGCCGGATGCGCCACACGTCGTTGATGTAGCCCTCGTAGTTCTGGAACCGGCCGAAGATCCTCATCGGGGTGCCGAAGGGCTGGTTGTCGAGATTGCCGTTGCGCGTCACGATCAACCCGCCCTTGTCCACCATGCCGAGCCCGGCGGCGAACAGATCGTTCCACCGCTGCACGTCGCCCGATTGCAGGCAATTCGTGGTGATGCCGGCGCCGCAGGTCGGCGGCCGCGCGGCCGCGGAGATGGAAACGAAGTTGGACGCATTCAATTCGTACACGGGCGAGGTGAGCGAGCCGATCACCTTGTCGTCGCGCTCGTGGAAGACGCGGAACAGCGCCGCCTGGCCGCCGAACTGCAACAGGTGCTTGCCCAGCATCCACGTCATGTTCTCATTGACCGAGTAGGTCTGGTCGCGCCAGATGCGGCTGCGCGCGCGCTGCGTGTCGACGTCGATGCCGCTGTCCAGCGTGCCCTGCGCCACCATCAGCGCCGCCGCCGTGCCGGACACCTGCGGGAACGGGTTGATGCGGCGGTAGGCCCACCAGCCGCGGCGGTAGCCGAGATTGGTCTCGCTGGTCAGCCGCGGCGAGAGCGAGCCGGCCAGAGTCGCCGAGAAGAAGCGCGGCTCGACGGGCGTCGAACCGCCCGGGCAAACCGGCTTGTTGCATCCGGTGAGATTGGCGATGTCCACCTGCCCGACGGCCGTTTCCATCTGCGTTGCGTAGCGGTATGTGCTGGTGAAGCGCCAGCTGTCGTTCAGGTGGTAGTCCAGCCGCGCCACGCCGAAGTCCATGCGGATCGAGTTGTCGCCCGGGGCGGTGAAGCCCAGCGTGTTCAGGCCGTCGCCACGTCCCGGGTCGTTGCCCGCGGGCAGCTTCGCCCACAGCGCCGAGATGACCGGGCTCAGGCCGACGCCGCGGGGATCGTATTGCCGGACGTTGTACTCGCGCACGGCGCCGGTGGCGTCGCGGAAGCGCAGGATGCCGCGCCTGAGCTCCTCGCTCGGCACCAGGCGCGTCACGAGGCTGGAGCGCGGGAAGCGCCGCCCTTCGTAGTTGCCGAACAGGAAAAGTTTGTTGCGGATCAGCGGCCCGCCCAGCGAGGTGCCGAAACGGTTGTCCTTGAGCTCCGGCTGGCGGATGCCCAGCCGGTTCGACTCCCAGCGGTTCGCATTCAGGTTGTCGTTCTGGTGATACCAGTAAAGCGACCCGTGCAGCTGATTCGAGCCGCGGCGGGTGACCAGGTTGACCTGCCCGCCCGAGGACCGGCCGAAGGTGGCGTTCGAGTTCGTCGTCGAGACGCGGAATTCCTCGACGCTCTCCAGCGGGACGGGAATCGTCGGCGTGGCGCCGGCCCAGTCGATGGCTCCGGCGAAATATCCGGAGGTGCCCGATGTCACGTCCGTCGCATCGACGCCATCGAGGTTGAAGGTGTTCTGGTCGCTCCGCATGCCGGCTACCTGGCCCGTGTAGTTCGTGTCGCCCATGCCGCGGGAGGGCGTCACCAGCGGCTGCAACGTGAGCAGCGCGCCGGCGCTGCGGTTGATCGTCGGCAGCCGCAACAGCGCATCGCCCTGAATGACGGCGCCGACGGTGGAGTCCAGCGTTTGCAACTCGCCGCGCGCTTCCGCGCGGACCTCCACCGTTTCGGTCAGCGCGCCAACTTCAATGCGGACGTCGACGGTGTACGACTTTGCGACCTCGAGTTTGACCGGCTGGATCACCGCTTGCCGGAAGCCCGTCGCGGACACGGTGAGCCGGTACGTCCCGGGCGGAACCGCCACAAATGTGTACTGGCCGGATTCGTTCGTCAGCGTGGAGCGCGTCACACCCGTCGCAGGCTCCACAAGCGTGACGTTGGCATTGGCGACGACGGCGCCGCTTGGATCGGTGACCGAACCCACGACAGTCGCCGTCGCGGCAGTCTGGCCGCACACCGAGGGCGCCCAGATTGCCAGCAGCCCGAACAGGGCTGCCGAAAAGACATTCTTTCTGGTCATGCTGCATCCCCTTTGCTGCGGGCCGGAACCGGCCCGAAAAGCCCTCTGACTGCGGCCTTCCGGCCGCCTGTGGGCTTAATGTTTGTTACTTATATTCCACAACGCCGGAATTCGTCAAGGCGAAAATAATGCGAATACGGGCGCGGATGCCGGAAGATCGCGGGGACGCATCGGCGCTGTGGCCGCGTTCAGGCGGAGGACCGGACGCGGCAGTCGCTCACCGCGGCGCCGGCCCGGACAAGATCAACCCGAGCGCGCGCCGCACCACGGGGTCGGCTTTCAGCTCGATCTCGTCGCCGGCAGCCACGCCGACGGCCTGGTTGAGAATCTCCTGCTTGAGCCGGCGCTGCATGGTTTCGCGTTCGGCCGTCCATTCGGCAACGGTGGGGCGGATGTTGCGCCGCGAAAGCCAGAGCTGGAATTCGTCGAGAATTTCCGGCGTAATTTCCATGTCGGCGCGAAAGGAATCCCTGTGGGATTTCAGCCATTCCGTGGCGAAATTCGGGTAGGCGCCGCTCGCCTCCAGCACGCGGCCGAACGGGGAATACGCCTGCTGATACACGATAAAATCCGGGACGATTCCCCCGCCGCCGCGGACCGTGCGGCCGAGCCGCGTGCGGTATTCGGCCGCGCCGGATGCCGTGGCCCGTTCGAGTTCCGTGCCCGGCAGCGGCTTCTGGATGGAACGCCCGCTCGGCGTGAAATAGAAAGCCGTGGTCAGCGCCAGCCCCGTGCCTTCGCCGAGCGGATAGACCCGCTGCACCAGCCCCTTGCCGAAGGTCGGCTCGCCGAGCAGCACGCCGCGGTCGTTGTCCTGGATGGCGCCGGCGAAGATCTCGGCCGCACTGGCCGTCTTGCCGTTGACGAGCACGGCAAGCTTGAACCGGTACGGCGTGAAGCCCTCGGGCACCTTGAGCTCTTCGGCCGGCGCGTTGCGCCCGCGGGCGGAGAAGATCACCGAGCCCGGCTCGAGGAACAGCGCGGCGGCAGCCACGGCCGACTGCACCACGCCGCCCTGGTTGTCACGCAAATCGAGCACCAGCCCCTTTAGCTGCTCGCCCCCGAGGCCCTGGATCGCCTCGCGCAGCGCCTCGGCGGTTTTTGCGTCGAAGCTCGACACGCGCACGTAGCCAACGCCCGGCTCCAGAAGAAAGCTTCGGTCGACGCTCGGCGACTCGAGCTCCGCCGGCGACAGCGTCACCGGGATCGGGCGCGGCTCGCCCTGCCGCCGCACAAGCAGGCTCGCCTCGCGCTGGCGCGCGTACGCCAGCAGTTGCAGGAGCTGTTCCAGATCGAGAAAGGCAAGCGGAATGTTGTTGATCGCCAGGATCTCGTCGCCGGGCGCCAGTCCGGCTTTCTGCGAAGGCGAGCCCGGCATGGTCTGGAGAATGATCACGCGACCGGGCAGAATGCTGACCACTGTGCCGAAGCCCTTGGTGACGCTGCGCTCGAGCTCCTTGAGCTGCTCGAACTGCTCGCGGTCGAAGAACACCGAGTGCGGGTCCAGCCGCCGCAGCATGCCCGGGATCGCGCCCGCGTAGATGGCGGCGTCGAGGTCCGGCCGGCTTGCGCTCTCCTCAAGCGCAATGGCCAGCACCGAAACGAAGCGGCGCACCGCCTCTTCGAGATCCTCCGTCGAGGCCGGCGGGGTCTGCGCCGCCGCCGGCATCATCATCAGCAGCAGGAGCCAGGCGTGCCCGCGCATCACCGTTCGTGGCGCAGCGACTGCCGCTCCCGGTGCCGCTCAAGCGCCAGCTCCACCAGCCGCCCGACGAGCTCGTGCATCGGCAGCCCGTCGTAAGCCCACATCTTGGGATACATGCTGATGCTGGTGAAGCCCGGGATGGTGTTCAGCTCGTTGATGAAGATCCTGCCGGTGGCGGACTCGACCAGGAAATCGACGCGCCCCATGCCCGTGCAGCCGATCGCGCGGTAGCATTCCACCGCCAGACGCTGCACCTCGCGGATCATCTCCGGCGGCACATCGGCCGGGATCACGGCCCGCGCCTTGTCGAGCAGGTACTTGTCTTCGTAGTCGTAGAATTCGCGCGAAGGGTAGATCTGGCAGGGCGTCGACGCCACCGGGTCGCGGTTGCCGAGCACCGCGCACTCCAGCTCCAGGCCTTCGATGGCGCGTTCGACCAGGATCTTCGTGTCGTAGCGCGCGGCGTCCTCGAGCGCGGCCCGCAGCTCGTCCGGGTCGTGCGCCTTGTGGATGCCCACCGACGAGCCGAGATTGGCGGGCTTGACGAATACGGGGAACGGGAAGCGGCGCATCACGGCCGTGGCGTCGGGCGGCCGCGTTTCGAGCACGAGGGAATCGACCACCGGCAGGCCGCGCTCCCGGCACAGCCGCTTGAACAGGTCCTTGTCCATGGCGGCGGCGGAGGCGAAGACGCCGGCGCCGACATAGGGCAGGCCGGCCATCTCGAGCAATCCTTGCAGCGTGCCGTCCTCGCCGAAGGTGCCGTGCAGCACCGGGAACACCACGTCGATATCGGCGTTGGCGCCCGGCACGGGCAAAATCGGGCCCGGCTGCCAGCGGCCGTCCTTGCTGATGAAATAGGGCAGCACGCGGAACCCCTGGCGCCGCAGCGCCTCCATGACGGCCTCGGCCGAGCGCAGGCTCACCTCGTGCTCGCCGGAACGCCCGCCGTAAAGCACGGCCACGCGCAAGCCGCTCATAGGATCCGCTTCCCCATGGCGGACAGCGCCAGCTCGACGGCCAGCTGCGCGGTGCGGTTGGCGACGTCGAGCACCGGGTTGACTTCCACCATCTCCATCGAGCAGAGCAGGCGCGAATCGCACAGCATTTCCATGGCGAGATGCGCCTCCCGGTAGGAGAGGCCGCCGCGCACCGGCGTGCCGACGCCCGGCGCTTCGTCCGGGTCGATGCCATCCATGTCGAGGGAAAGGTGGATGCCGGCGGCGCCGCGCGAGGCGATGGTGATGGCGTCGGTCATCACCGCGCGCATGCCGCGCTCGTCGATGTCGCGCATGGTGAAGACCTTGACGCCGGACTCGCGCACCACCGGCCGCTCGGTCAGGTCCACGTCGCGGATGCCCACCAGCACCACGTTGCGCGGGTCGAGCACCGGGGCCACGCCGCGCAGGTGCGTCAGCTCGCGGGGCCCGGAGCCCACCAGGCAGGCCAGCGGCATGCCGTGAACATTTCCCGAGGGGGATGTTTCCGGCGTGTTCATGTCCGTGTGCGCGTCCAGCCAGATGACGCCGATGCGGCGGCCGGTGCGCCGGTACCAGGCCGCCACGCCGTTCACCGTGCCCACGGCCACCGAGTGGTCGCCGCCGAGCACCATGGGGAAGCGGCCCTGCCGCATGGCCCGCTCCACGCGTTCGGCCAGCGCGCGGCAGGTAGCCGCGATCGGCTTCAGATAGCGCGCGTTCTGCGGCCCCACCTTCGACGACTCCGGCTGCTCGACGGCGACGTTGCCGAGGTCCTCCACGCGGTAGCCGAGAGATTCGAGCCGCGCGTTGAGCCCGGCCACGCGCATCGCCGACGGCCCCATGTCGACGCCGCGCCGCCCCGCGCCGAGATCGAGCGGCACGCCGAGAACCGCCACCGTTGCGGGCCGCCTCCTCATGGCCGCGTCCTGTACAGCATGCGCGGGAACGCGATCGTTTCGCGAATGTGGTCGAGCCCGCAGATCCAGGCCACCGTGCGCTCGACGCCCATGCCGAAGCCCGCATGCGGCACGGTGCCGTAACGGCGCAGGTCGAGATACCACTCGAAGGCCTCCTGCGGCAGGTTGTGCTGGCGAATCCTCTCGAGCAGCAGGTCGTAGTCGTGGATGCGCTGCCCGCCGCCGACGATCTCGCCGTAGCCCTCGCTGGCCAGCACGTCGACGCCGAGCACCACTTCGGGCCGCTGCTCGTCGGGCTGGAAGTAGAAGGCTTTGATTTCCGCGGGGAAGCGGTCCACCATCACCGGGCGGTCGAACTCCTCCGACAGCAGCGTCTCGTCCGTGCCGCCGAAATCGCCGCCCCACTGGATGCCGGAGCCTTTCTTTTGCAGGATTGCCACCGCCTCGTCGTAGGAGATGCGCGGGAACGGGGCCTTGACGGCCTCCAGTTTGGCGATGTCGCGCTCCAGCGTTTCCAGCTCGCGGCGGCGCCGTTCGAGCACGCGGCCGACGATGAAGCAGATCAGCTCCTCGGCCACGCGCTTGACGTCGTCGAGCGTCGCGTAAGCCATCTCCGGCTCCACCATCCAGAACTCGGTCAGGTGGCGGCGCGTCTTCGACTTCTCGGCGCGGAACGTCGGCCCGAAGCAGTAGGTCTTGCCGAAGGCCATCGCCGTGGCCTCGTTGTAGAGCTGCCCGGATTGCGTCAGGTAGACCTTTTCGTCGCCGAAGTAGTCGACCTCGAACAACGTGGTCGTGCCCTCGCAGGCGGCCGGAGTGAAGATGGGCGTGTCGACCAGCGTGAAGCCGTTCGAGTCGAAGTAGTCTCGGATGGCGCGGATGATCTCGTGGCGAATGCGCAGGATGGCGTGCGGGCGGCGCGAGCGCAGGTGCAGGTGGCGGTGGTCGAAAAGGAACTCGATGCCGTGCTCTTTCAGCGTGATCGGGTAGGGCCGCTCCTCGGGGATGCGGTGCACGATCTCGGCGTCGTCGACGTCCAGCTCGTAGCCGCCCGGCGCGCGCGGCTCGGCCCTGACACGGCCGCGCACGATGAGCGACGACTCCTGGGTCAGGTCGCGGAGATCGTTGAAACATTTCTCGCTGATGTTGCTTTTCACCGCCACGCACTGCATGATGCCCGTGCCATCGCGGACCAGCGGGAAAATGATCTTGCCGGACCGGCGCAGGTTGTACAGCCAGCCGGCCAGCTCCACCGTCTCGCCCTCGTGGCGCGAGGCGGCCTCGATCGTGATTCTCGGATACGAAGACATCACAGGGACTCCAGGTTGCCGGCAACGCGGGCTGCCGACTCGATCGGATTCGGGAACTCGGGCGACTCCTTCAGCTCCAGCAGCAGCGGGAACCGGTCTCCGCGCTCGCGCAGCATCGCCATTGCGCTCTTCCAGTCAATGGCGCCGCCGGCGGCGAGCGTCGGGAACAGATGGCTGTCCCGCTCGCCGTCGTTGTCGTGGATGTGCGTCGAGCGGATGCGGTCCTTCATCAGCTGGAAGGCGTTTTCGACGCCTTCCATCAGGTGCGCGTGGCCGATGTCGAAGCAGAAGTTCAGGTTCAGGTGCGTCAGCTCGTTGAAGTGGAGCAGGCGTTCGGCCGAGGACAGCCGGTTGGGGATGTTCTCGAGCAGCACCTCGACGCCGCGGTGTTTGGCGAACAGGCAGATGTCCTCGAGCGCCGTGAAAGCCGCTTCCAGCTTCTTCTCGTCGTACTCCTCGCCGGAAACGCCCAGATGCTGGACGAGATAGCGGAAAGGGAATTTCTCGGCCACGTCGAGCGCCCGCTTGATTTCATCCACCGCCGCCAGCCGCTTCGGCTTGGAAAGCTCGGTGATGGAGACGACGGCGCCCGGCCCGGTGCGCCCCCAGCAGTCGTCGTTGTACATCGGCGAGTGCAGAGAGTGGCACCGGAGCTCCGAGTCGCGGAACCAGTAGCCCAGTTCGGCCACCTGCGCGCGGTCGCGGTAGTCGAAGTGCTGCCGCGCGCAGAAGATCTCCACCAGCGGGAAGCCCGCGTCGAAGATTTTCTCCAGCCAAACGGTGGTGAGGCGGTGGTTGACGATCAGGTGCGTGGAGAGAGCTCGCTGCATATCAATACCCGGATGCCTTGCCCGCGCTGCGGCCGTTCTGCGCGGCGGCGAGCCAGCGGATCCGCTCGGTGACGTTGGCGCCTTTCGTGGTGGCGTCCTCGACGCTGCGCACGCGCGGCTCCTCCACCATGACGGCCTCCACCGAGCCGACGGCGTAAATCTCGGCCAGCTCGTGCCCGCGCTGCCGCAACAGCCCGAGCGTGTCCGGCGAAAGGCCGCGCTCGTGGTAAAGCCGGTCCGGCATCCACTGATGGTGGATGCGCGGCTGGTCGACCGCCTCCTGGATGTCCATCCGGAAGTCGATCACGTGCAGCAGCACCTGGAGCACGCCGGAGATGATGCGCGGCCCGCCCGGCGCGCCCAGCGCCATCACCAGCCGCCCGTCCTTCTCGACGATGGTCGGCGTCATTGCCGACAGCGGCCGCTTGCGCGGCGCGATGGCGTTGGCCTCGCCCTGGATGAGTCCGAACATGTTGGGCTTGCCGGGCTGCACGGCGAAATCGTCCATCTCGTTGTTCAGCAGGAAGCCGAGCCGCGGCACGGCGACGGCGTTGCCGTAGGAGTTATTGATCGTGTAGGTGAGCGCCACGGCGTTGCCGGCGGCGTCGATGACGTTGAAATGCGTGGTGTCTCCGGACTCCCGCGGCGGACGCCCGGCGCCGAGCTCGCGGCTCGGCGTGGCGCGGTCCGGCCGGATGGTGGCGCGCCGCGAGGCGATGTAGGCGGGATCGAGCAGCCCGCGCACGGGGACGCGCGCGAAGTCCGCATCTCCCAGGTACTCGGCGCGGTCGGCAAAATAGCGGCGCATCGCCTCGGCGATCCAGTGCAGCGAGGCGGCCGAGCCGGCGCCGTGCTTGTCGTAGCCCGTGCCCTCGAGCATCCCGAGCATCTGCAAAATGCCGATGCCGCCCGAGCTGGGCGGCGGCGCCGTCAGGATGGTGTAGCCGCGGTAGCTGCCCCGCAGCGGCTCGCGCTCCACGGCGCGGTAGCCGCGCAGGTCCTCGAGCGTGATCAGCCCCCCGTGGGCCTTCATCTCCTCAGCCAGAATGCGCGCCGTCTCGCCCTCGTAAAAATCGCGCGCGCCGTGGCGGGCGATGCGCTCGAGCGTTCGCGCCAGCTCGGGCTGCCGCAGCACCTCACCCGGTTCGTAGCAGGCGCCGTTTTTGAGGAAAATGCGGCGGGATTCCCCGAACTGCGCGAGACGCGCGCGCGCCCCGCACAGCGAGCGGGCCTCGGCATAGCTGAGCGTGACGCCCTGCGCCGCCAGGCGGATGGCCGGCTCGACCAGCTCCGCCCACGGTTTGCTCCCGTACTTGCGGTGGGCCAGTTCCAGCCCGCGCACCGTCCCGGGCACGGCCGCGGCGCGCCAGCCGAGCAGGGAATCGCCGGTGGCCTTGCCGTCGGGGCCGATGTACATATCGCGCGAGGCGGCCAGCGGCGCCATCTCGCGGAAATCGATGAAGACCGCGCGGCCATCGGCGAAGCGCGCCAGCAGAAAGCCGCCCCCGCCCAAGTTGCCGGCCGAGGGATGCGTGACGGCGAGCGCGAACGCCACGGCCACGGCGGCATCGATGGCGTTGCCGCCCCTTTTGAGAATTTCGGCGCCGACATCGGCGGCCAGAGGCTCCTGGGCCACCACCATGGCATGCCGCGCGCGCACCGGCTCGCGGGCCGCAGCTGCCGCGGGCAGCAGCGCCAGAACGGCCAAAATCGCCCGCTTTCGCATGAAATTCGATTGTACTATGGCCATCCGGAACGGCTCTGCGAAGAAAGCTCCCGTGAATTCCCGGTCGCGCAGGCGTGCCCGGATGGCAGCGACTCCGGCCGCGCCGCGCCATCGGCAGAGCGCAAACAGGAAAACGCCTGCCGCGAGGGCAGGCGTTACGGGGACCGGGAAAAATCAGCCTTTCGCGGGCGGGGCTTTCTTTCGCCTCCGGCGCCAGGTGAAGAACGCGAGTCCTGCGCCCGCCGTCAGCATTGTGGCCCAGGCGCCCGGTTCGGGGGTGACGTAGGCAGAGTCAATGCGCGCGCGGAAACCGCTCCATGTGTTGGCTGTGTTCGGGAGTATGAAGGCCAGCTTGTACGTGGCGCCAGGGTCAACCCACGTGGCAAAAGTGAAGCCGGCTGACTGGGTGGGCGAGGCAGAACCGCTCAACGAGCCTGTGTACACAACGTTGTTGGAATTGTCGAGCAAATAGAAGGAATTGCCGGACACGGAGTCGTCCGCCCAAACAACGCCGGACATGACAAGCCACCACTGGGACCAATTCGGTGGGTCTGTCATCGCAGGAATAGTGAAAGTGGTCACAGCAATGTAAGAGGTGCCCGGGACAGTCTCCAGATGCCCGCCGGACTGCCGTGCAGACGTGGGGCTGATCCAGACCGATGAAGCGTCGTTGGCTGCCCAGGATCCATTGTTTAGCGGCTGCCTGTTGGCAGTAAAGACCCAGGCGCCGATGGGGGACCCACCCAAAGCAGACAAATCACTGCCCGAGTAAAACGTCCAATTCCCGTCCGCCGCGCCGTCCGTTGTCAACAGTGTGCCCGAGCTGCTGAAGCCCGTGCTCCGCACTGTCACGGGAATGGTAATCCCCCACCCGGCAGGCAAAAACCAGGAGCCCGGCGATCACCCACTTGACTGGCGGTTTCACGTCAGGCACACCTCCGTACACTCCTCCCTTCGGCTGCTCAATACTCAAATTTTAGCCGCAACGGAGGATCCGAAGCAAGAAAATCCGCACACAGTTTTGTAGTACCTTCGCCGGAGGAGTACTACCCCTGCTCCCCGCTGTGTCCCACCTTGAGGAGTGCAAGGAAGGCTTCCTGGGGGATATCGACCCGCCCCACGCGCTTCATCCGCTTCTTGCCCTCTTTCTGCTTTTCCAACAACTTGCGCTTGCGCGTGATGTCTCCGCCATAGCACTTGGCCAAGACGTTTTTCCGCAGCGCGGCGATGTTTTCCCTGGCGATGATCTTCGACCCGATCGCCGCCTGGAGGGCCACCTCGAACTGCTGGCGCGGGATCAGCCGCCGCAGCCGCTCGATCAGCGCCTTGCCGCGCTCGTAGGCGAAATCCTTGTGCACGATGATCGACAGCGCGTCCACCGGCTCGCCGGCCACCAGCACGTCCATCTTCACCATCGGCGATTCGCGGTAGCCCGACAGGTGATAATCGAGCGACGCATAGCCGCGCGAGGCCGACTTCAGCCGGTCGTAGAAATCGAGCACCACCTCGTTGAGCGGCAGCTCGTAGACCAGCATCACCCGCCCGCCGCCGATGTACTCGAACTTTTTCTGCTTGCCGCGCTTCTCGTCGAGCAGCTTCAGGATTTCCCCGAGATACTCCTCGCGCGTGATCACCGTGGCCTCGATCACCGGCTCCTCGACCTTGACGATCTCGCTCGGGTTGGGCCATTTGGTGGGGTTGTCGACCTCCGCCACCTGGCCGTTGCCCAGATGCACGCGGTAGCGGACGCCGGGCGCGGTGGTGATCAGGTCGATCTGGAACTCGCGCTCCAGCCGTTCCTGCACGATTTCCAGGTGCAGCAGCCCGAGGAAGCCGCAGCGGAAGCCGAACCCCAGCGCGGCGCTCGACTCCGGCTCGAAGGTGAAGGCGGAATCGTTCAGGCGCAGCTTTTCCAGCGCATCGCGCAGCAGCCCGTGCTCGTGGCTCTCCACCGGGTAAAGGCCGGCGAAGACCATCGGCTTCATCTCCTCGAAGCCAGGCAGCGGCTCGGCGGGCGGGTTGTCCGCATCGCAGATGGTGTCGCCGACGCGCGCGTCGGAAACGGTCTTGATATTGGCGAAGAGGAAGCCGACCTCGCCGGCGCTGAGCTCGTCGCAGGGCACGGGCTTGGGCGACTGGTAGCCGAGCCCCTCCACCTCGTACTCCTTTTCGGTGCTCCAGAGCCGGATCTTCATGCCCTTGCGGATGCGGCCGTCGACGACGCGGGCGAGGATGATGACGCCGCGGTAGGGGTCGAACCAGGAGTCGAAGATCAGCGCGCGCAGCGGCGCTTCGGGCGATCCCTTCGGCGGCGGGATGCGCTTGACCACGGCCTCGAGGATGTCGTGGATGCCCGCGCCGGTCTTGGCGCTGGCCAGGATGGCGTCGCTTGCGTCGAGCCCGATGACGTGCTCGATCTGCTCCTTGATCTTTTCCGGCTCGGCCGAGGGCAGGTCGATCTTGTTGATGACGGGGATCAGCTCCAGGTTGTGGTGGATGGCGAGATACGTGTTGGCGAGCGTCTGCGCCTCCACGCCCTGGCTGGCGTCGACCACCAGCAGCGCTCCCTCGCAGGCCTGGAGGCTCCGGCTGACCTCGTAGGTAAAGTCGACATGGCCCGGGGTGTCGATGAGGTTCAGCTGGTAAGTGTTGCCGTCATCGGCCCGGTAATGCAGCCGCACGGCATGGGCCTTGATGGTGATGCCGCGCTCGCGCTCCAGATCCATCGAGTCCAGCACCTGGTCCATCATCTCGCGCTGGCTCAACGCGCCGGTGACCTCGAGCAGGCGGTCGGCCAGCGTGGACTTGCCATGGTCGATGTGCGCAATTATCGAGAAATTCCTGATCAGGGCCGGATCCATGCTGTGTTGTAATAGAAGGGAGGCTCTTTCGATTATCCCATATGGCGCACAAGGTCTTTGAGGGTCAGCTGGATGCGCGCGGATTCCGGTTCGCGCTCATCGTCAGCCGTTTCAACAGCTTCGTGACCGAGCGGCTGCTCGCGGGCGCCCTCGATGCCTTGCAGCGGACCGGGGCGGCGGAGTCCGACATCGAAATCGTCCGCGTGCCCGGCTCCTGGGAGATGCCCGCCGCCGCCAGCGTGCTGGCGCGGCAGAAGCGGTTCGACGCCGTCATCTGCCTGGGCGCGGTGATCCGCGGCGAGACGCCGCACTTCGACTACATCGCCGCCGAAGCGGCCAAGGGGCTGGCCCAGGTGTCGATGGAAACCGGCGTGCCCGTGGCGTTCGGAGTTCTCACCACCAACACGCTCGAGCAGGCCATCGACCGCGCCGGCGCCAAGGGCGGCAACAAGGGCTACGAGGCCGCGATGACCGCCGTCGAGATGGCCAACCTGTTGCGCCAGCTGCGGCAGTCCGGCTGAGCCATGCCTGCGCGGCGTAAATCCCGGCAGCGCGCCTTGCAGACCCTTTACATGTGGGACCTGCGGGGCATCCCGATCGAAGAGGCGGTCGAGGATTTCCGCCGTTGGCTCTACCATGCCGAGCGCGAAGAGGACTCGGGCGAGGAGTCGAATCTGCCGCCGGATCCCGATCCGTTCATGGAAGCGCTGGCGCTGGGCACGGCGCGGCAGGTGGCCACGCTGGACGAGCAGATCTCCCGACACGCCGAGCACTGGCGGCTGGAACGCATGCCGCGCGTCGACCGCTCGATCCTCCGCATGGCCGTCTATGAGATGCGCGACCTCGGCACCCCTCCGCCGGTCGTGATCGACGAAGCGCTCGAACTGGCGCGGCGCTATACGGCGGAGGAGGCGATCCCGTTTCTCAACGGCGTGCTGGACGCGGTCCGGAAATCCCTGTTCGGCCAAGGCGAGCCTCCGGACGCAAAAGCTCCCCAAGCCGGCGCGGGCTGAGCCGCAGCGCTACTTCCTGGGGAAGCCGGGCATCGCCATCAGCTCGCGCATCTGCGCCACATGGCGCTCGGTGTGCCCCGCCATGAGGATGTACCACTGCAACGCGTCCAGATCGCCCATCGGCGACGGCGCGAAATGCGAGCGCAGATCCTGCTGCGTCTCCCGGACAAAGGCGATGTTGCGATCGCGAAGGCGGCGGAACTCGGCTTTCAGCTCGTTAATGCTGCGGAAGCGGCCTTTGGGGGCCAGCGCTTCCGGCGCCTGCGCCTTCTGGCTGCGGTCGGTCATCGCCGCCAGGATTTTGGCATCCTTCTCCCGCGGGTTCGGCTGCTTTTTCGAGGAATCCGGGGGCGACTGCAACGCTTTCTGCGCATTGGCGGCGAGCATCTCCTCGCTGGCGACCACATGTTCGGCGATTTCCATCACCGACCAGGTCTTCGCATCCGGCTTCCACTTGAGCTGGGCCTCGCTGAGCCCCTCAAGGGCATCGAGAAACAGCTTGCGCGAGCCGTGCAGGGCGCTGAGGGCGTAGTCGCGCTCTCCCTGCGAAAGCGTCTGGGCCTGGCATGCGGACAGCCAGGCAAGCGCAGCCAGCAGCAGGACTCTTGCCATACCTGGGAGAATACCACTGCCGCGGCGGCTGCGGCGCGCCGCTCAGCGCAACTCCGCCAGGCGCCGGCGCAGCTCGGCCTCGGCATCCGGATCATAGGCGCCGGAATGCCGCCACAGCACCGCACCGTCGGGGCCGAGCAGCGTAACCAGCGGGAGTTTGTCGTTGCTCACGCCCAGGGCGGCCCGCAGCGCCTTCTCGCCGCGGGTGACGCAGAGGAAGCGCGAATGAAAAGGTTGGGGCGAGGCCCGGCGCATGCCGGCGCGGATCATCGGGCGGATCAGCCGCGGCGCGGCCTCGATGACCGCCGCACTCCAGACGTTGGCGCCGTCGCGCGCCAGCGGAGCGAACCACTGGCCTGCTTTCTCTCCCGCCTCCCGGCTGAAGCTCCACACCAAGACCGCCGGCTGGCCGCGCAGCGCGTCCGGCAGAACGAGTTTTTGTCCGGTGAGCGATTCGGCCTCCACCCGGGGCAAGGGGTTGGCGAGGAGAGGAACCGACAGCAGGCAGAGCAACAACCGCTTCATTGTTCTTCTCCTGTGGGGGATGCACGAGACATCATTCCGGTGCAGGAACCGCGCGGCGGCGTTCTTGTTCCGGCGGCTCAGGGCTTCGTCGGGGCGCCCGCCAGATCCCGGATCAGCCGGGCCACGAAGCCCGCCTGCCGTGCGCCATCGAAGGTTTCGAGAAACCATTGCGAAGGTTGCGCGGGAGGGGGAGGATTTTCGAGCCATGCAAGCAACCGCTCCGCAATTTGATGCTCCGGCTCGCCAGGTTCGAAGACCAGGCACGGGAGGCCGGATCGTTCCAGGACAGAACGGGTCGGCGAGCCAGCGGGCGACCAAGCCACGATGGGAAGCCCCGTGCGGATGTAGTCGAACAGCTTCGCCGGCACCTGGACCGACTCCGCGCTGCCCGTCAGATCGAGCAACAGGAGGAGCGAGGCTTCGGCAACGGCGGCGTCCAGTTCCTCCCTCGGTCTGAGTCCGCCGCGCAGCTCGACCAGGCCTGCCTCCTGCAAACTGTGCAGGGCCTCGGCGCAGTTGGCGAACGTGTCTGCTTCAAACGGCCCGATGAATTGGACCAGCCACCCGCCTGGCTGGAGCCGCCCGGAACGGTACAGCGAGTCGAGGGCCTGGAGGAAAACGGTCGGGCGGCGGGGGCCATAGAGCGAGCCGGCATGGACGAGGCGGCGCGGCGAGACGGCGGGAGCGGGCCTGACGGCGGGAGACAGCGGGTCGAAGCCGTTCCACAGGACGTGGATCTTCGGCGCGGCTTCGGGGTGGCGTTTGCGGAGGCTCTCCGCGGCCTGGTCATTGGTGAGGAGAACCGCGGAAGCGTTCCGCACAATGAGGGATTCGAGCCACTCATCATAACGCCGCGCCCAAGGGCGGTTGCGGAACGGGTTGCCGGCGAGCGGGTCGCGGAAGTCGGCAATCCAGGGGACGCCGAAGCGGAGATGAAACAGCAGGGCTGCCAGGTGGGCTGCCAAGGGGGGCGATGTCGACAGCACGGCGCAGGCGGGCTCCGCCCGGTTGGCCTCAAAAGAGTGCTGCAAGGCGGCGGCCAGCCAGGGCAGTTGTTCGTTGTAAGGCGCAATGCGTTGAAGAGCCTTCGCCAGCCACAAGGCGAGGCGCCACTTGCCGCGGGCATCGCCGGGCTCAAGGTAAGCAGTGCGTTGGCTGGACGCGGCGCCGGGCGCCACGTGGGCCGTCACGCGGCATTCGATTCCGTGCTCTGGCAGGTATCGGACCAGCCTGCCCGGCCGCGCCGCGCCGGAGGCGTTCGATGGCGGGAAGTGGAATGCGAAGAGCTGAATCAGCCGGCGGCCGCGGCCGGCTGCTTGCGGCGAGGGCGCTTCGCTTGACACGACCAATACAATGGCAGCATAGCAGGCCGCTGTGCGAAGCATCCCGCGCTGCGGGGGCTTGTCCCCCCGCGGCATGGGATCAGGGTTATTGGGAGCCGCATATTGGGCCAACTCGACGTCGCCTGTGACGAGATTCGGAGCCGCGAGTGGAGCGGCCGGAGGCCCCGGGAACGAGCGGTCGCTGCGGTACCGACGAGTCCCCGCCGAAGCAAGCCGCCTGCACGACTCGGACGGGATGTGCGCCGGGGGCCGCTCACTCTGGCCGGCGCGCGGCCATGGACACCGCATGACGCTTCCCGCGCGTTCGGAGCCGCGAGTGGAGCGGCCGCAGGCCGCGGGAACGAGCGGTCGCTGCGGTACCGACGAGTCCCCGCCGAAGCAAGCCGCCTGCACGACTCGGACGTGATGTGCGCCGGGGGCCGCTCACTCTCGCCAGCGTTTTGCCGAACGCCGGCACCCCGGCGCGCGGCTCCGAACCAGCGGCACCCTGTTGTGAATTGGAACAGCCTGAAGCAAGGGGACAGCCTGAATTTGAAGCAAGGGGACAGCCTGAATTGAGCCCTTGGCAGATACGCCAAGTGGACGGAGCCCTCCGTCCACTTGGCGATTTTGCGTCCCTGGACAACGGTTTCGCACCGGCGGCAAGCTCAAACATAAGTCGCTGACTCCATGGTTGGTGCAGCAAGGGGACAGCCTGAATTGAGCCCTTGGCAAATAGGCCAAGTGGACGGAGCCCTCCGTCCACTTGGCGATTTTGCATCCCTCGACAATGGTTTCGCACTGGCGGGGTGCTCAACCTTTACTCACAGACTCGATGGCTGTGGCGGTTCGATTCAAACTTTGCCCGTGGGAATCCCGCCATGGGACACCTGGTGGAATGCGGCGGAGCCCGATGAGCCTCCGCGCGGCGGAGGGGGCGAATTGCGGCCTTGGCAGGTCGCTGAACTTTGGCCTTTGAATTTCTTCCAGACTTCCTCTGAGTATGGTTCCGCCGCTTGAAATCATGTGTGGGCGGTCTTCTGCCTCCCGGTTCTGGCCTGCCCGGCCGTTCCGGGGCGCCTTCCTGGGGCCAAGGGCGCCCCGCGGGAGCGGCGGTCTGGCGTTCCCGAGCCGCTTCCGGCGAGAAATTCCTTCAAAATCGCCAAAGGGACGGAGGGCTCCGTCCACTTGGCGTATTTTCCAAGGGCTCAATTCAGGCTGTCCCCTTGCCTCACTGCCCGGCCGTTCCGGGGCGCCTTCCTGGAGCCAGGGGCGCCCCGCGGGAGCGGAGGTCTGTGGTACTAGGCCGTTTTCGGCGAGAAATTCCTTCAAAACCGCCAAAGGGACGGAGGGCTCCGTCCACTTGGCGTATTTGCCAAGGGCTCAATTCAGGCTGTCCCCTTGCCTCACTTGCCTCACCTTGCTTCTTGTGCCCTCCTTACCCTTTTCCTCCTTGCCAGGGTAGCCTTTGGCCTCGCCCCGTTGCCTACGTCCGCGGCCGGACATTGGCCGGCCGTCCCGGGCCTGCGCTTTCCGCACCAGTAGTGTACATGGCCTGTCAAGTATTGGCCGGCCTGCGGGCAATCGGCCGCTGCACGGCCGCACCGCGCCTCCGCTGATTGACATGGAAGAGACCCTCGCTGGCGGAATGTCATCCTCCAAGACTGTCCCCCTTGGCGTCTCCCGGCTTCAGTCTGTACGGCGTTTCGTGATAGAGTGCGGCACCATGGCGCGGACGGGCAACGCGGCGCGATTCTTTCTGTTACCGGCGGTGGCGATGTCGCTCGGCTGGGGGCTGCGCGGCTTTATCGGGGGCGGGCCGCTGGGGGCGATGATTCCCGGGGCGATGGTCGGGCTCGTCGTTTCCGGCCTCCTGGGGCAGGAGCGGCAAGCGGCGTGGC
>Ga0209162_1000924_pt1 | contig 30546 bp, 21 predicted proteins | sample YNPNPMetaG_FD_187121 | JGI IMG/M metagenome (GOLD analysis project Ga0209162, IMG submission 187121) | Anoxygenic and chlorotrophic microbial mat microbial communities from Yellowstone National Park, USA - YNP NP MetaG (SPAdes) (version 2) ...
GCTCGCCGTCACCGTGCTGACGAGCTTCGACCAGAGGGATCTCGAGGACCTGGGCATCGCCGGGCGGACGCCGGCCGAACACGTCCTGTGGCTGGCGGAGCGCGGCGTGGCGGCAGGCGCGCACGGGTTTGTCTGCTCGCCGCTCGAGGTGTCCGCCCTGCGCCGGCTCGCGGGCCCCGGTTCGGTGCTGGTCACTCCCGGCGTCCGCAGCGCCGGCGCGGCAGCGCACGACCAGAAGCGCGTGGCAACGCCAGCGGAGGCGTTGGCTGGCGGGGCGGACTACGTGGTGATCGGGCGCGAGATTACCCGGGCTCAGGATCCTGGAGCAGCAGCAGCCAGGATCCTCCACGACGCGGGCTGGATGGGCTGAGCCGGGGAGCCATTGCCCCTATAGATTTTTCTGATTGACAGCCGGGCCTGTCATTGGTTAAATCGAAGAAAGCATCCAAAGGGGTTCACACCGTGCCGTCACAGGGCTGGGCGAGGCGTGACCAGGTCGTCATGGCCATCAAAGGGGGATCTGCGCCCTTTGCGCCTCCGTTTCTGTCAAGTTCTGTCAAGACCGGCAAGGCGTCCCCGGGTTGTACTGCCGACACAAACGGCGATTTTCCGCGAGCAACCGGCTCGGCATGGGATGATGAGATGAAGCGATTCCTCCTCACACTTCTCGTTCTGGCATTGGCGGCGCCCGGCCTGTGGGCGCAAGCCACTACCCAGGTATCCGGCGTGGTGTCCGATCCTTCCGGCGCGGTCATCCCGAACGCGACAGTCGAACTGGAGAACGTGGCCACGGGGCTGAAGCGCACCATGACCACCGACACCAACGGCGCCTATGCGTTCTTGCAGGTGATCCCGGGCACATACCGGATCACGGCGCGGGCCAACGGGTTCCGCACCGCGACAGTCAACAACGTGCAGCTGCTGGTGAACACGCCGTCCACGGTGAACATCAAGCTCGAAGTCGGCCAGGTCACCGAAACCGTGTCGGTGACGGCCGAAGTGGAGCAGGTCAACACCGTGGACGCAACCATCGGCAACGCAATCAGCAACAAGCCGATTGTGGAACTGCCCCTGAACGCGCGCAACATCGTGGGTCTGCTCGCCCTGCAACCCGGCGTCGTTTTCACCCAGGACGGCGACACCAGTTCGCGCAACGGCGCCGTCAACGGCGGCAAGAGCGACCAGGCCAACGTCACCCTGGACGGCGTCGACGTCAACGACCAGATGGACCGCAACGCCTTCACCAGCGTGCTGCGCATGACGCCGGACTCCGTTCAGGAGTTCCGCGTGGTCACGCTGAACGCCAATGCCGATCAGGGCCGCACCTCGGGCGCCCAGGTCTCGCTGGTGACCAAGAGCGGCACCAACGAGCTCCACGGCGCAACCTACTGGTATCACCGCAATACCGTGACCACGGCCAATGACTTCTTCCTGAACATGGCGGGCGTGCCGCGCCAGAAGCTGATCCGCAACATCTACGGCGCCGCCCTCGGCGGTCCCATCATCAAGAACAAGTTCTTCCTTTTCGGCAATTACGAAGGCCGCAAGGACGCCAAGGACGGCCAGGCGCTCCGCACGGTGCCGTCGATGGACATGCGCCAGGGCATCCTGCACTACCGCACCACCTCGGGCACCATCGCCACGGTCACGCCGGCCGACATCGCCGCCCTTCTCGATCCCCGCGGCGTCAGCCAGGCGGCGCTGGCCGACATGCAGAAGTATCCCGTGCCGAACGACTTCTCCGTCGGCGACGGCCTCAACTTCGTCGGGTACCGCTTCACCGCCCCGACGCCGCTGCGGTGGAATACCTACATCGCCCGCGCCGACTACATCCTCGACAGCCAGAACAAGCACACCCTCTTCGTCCGCGGCAACCTCCAGAATGACCGCGAACAGGGCATGCCCCAGTTCCCCGGCCACCCTCCGGCCTCCGTCGGGCTGGTCAACAACAAGGGCATCGCCATGGGCCTGACCAGCACGATCAAGCCGACCTGGATCTCCAACTTCCGGTACGGGCTCACGCGGCAGGGCAATGAGAGCACCGGCATCGCCAACTTTTCGGCAGTCACCCTGCGCGGCATGGATCCGATTGTCGCCCTCACCCGCGGCTTTGTGTCCATCATCCCCGTCCACACGGTGGCCGAGGACATGAACGTGATCAAGGGCGCGCACACGATCCAGTTCGGCGCGGTGATGCGCTTTACCCAGAACCGCCGCTCGAATCTCGCCAGCTCCTTCTCGAGCGCCTCGGCCAACGCCAGCTGGCTGGTCAACTCCGGCGCGGACCTGAGCGCGCCGTTCGCCAACATGACCGGCAGCATCACCCAGTTCCGCTGGGCCATGGCCGACGTGATGGGCCTGGTGACGCAGGGCAACGCCCGCTACAACTACCTTGTGGACGGCACCGTTCTGCCGGAGGGCGCCCCTGTCAAGCGCAACTTCCGCAATGAAGAATACGAGCTCTACGTGCAGGACACGTGGCGCATCAACCGGGCGATGACCATGACCGCCGGCGTCCGCTGGTCGCTGATGCCGCCCATTTACGAGGCCAACGGCCAGCAGGTCTCGCCCAACATCCCCATTGGCGACTGGTTCGACCGCCGCGGCGGCCTCGCCCAGCAGGGGCTGAGCCAGACCGGCGCCGGCCGCATCGCTTTCGTCCCGCGCGATCAGGGCGGCCGCCCGCTCTACCCGTTCCACAAGGACAATATCGCGCCGCGCATCTCGCTCGCCTACTCGCCCCAGGGCAACAGCGGCCTGTCGAAGTTCTTCTTCGGCGGCCCGGGCAAAACCTCCATCCGCATGGGCTGGGGCATGTACTACGACCTGTTCGGCTCCGGCCTGATGCGCTCCTATGACGCCACCGCGTTCGGCCTCTCCAACTCGCTGAGCAACCCGGCGGCGGTCGTCACCATCCAGAGCGCGCCCCGTTACCAGGGCATCGACAAGCTGCCGCGGGAATTGCTGCCTCCGGCCCCGCCCGCGAAGTTCCCGGCCGAGTATCCGGACCTGTTCGCCATCACCAACGGCCTGGATGACACGCTGAAGGCGCCTTACAACATGAACCTGAACTTCAGCATCGGCCGCGAGTTCAGCGGAGGCTGGTTCGTCCAGGGTTCCTACGTCGGCCGTCTGTCGCGCCGTTCGCTCATCCGCCGCGACGCCGCCATGCCGACCGACCTGAAAGACCCCAAGTCCGGCATGACCTATTTCGAGGCGGCTTCCATCCTCGCCCGCCAGGTCAACGCCGATGTACCCACGGCCAATGTACAGAAGGTCCCCTACTGGGAGAACCTCTATCCGCACATGGCTACCGCGACGCTGACGGCCACGCAGGCCGTTTACAACCGCTTCGCCGCCAACCAGTATGACTGGACCTACGCGCTCTACCAGCTGGACACCGGCGCCGGACAGGGCAACTGCGTAGCGCGCAACCGCTGCTCGATCCTGGGCCCGTATGCCTTCTACAACTCGCAGTACAGCTACCTGTCGGTCTTCAGCAGCGTCGGCGGCGGCAACTACCACGGCATGCAGTGGATCGTCCGCAAGCGCTGGAACAACGGCGACGTGCTCGACCTCAACTACACCTGGTCGAAGTCCATCGACCTGCGCTCGAACACCGAGCGCGTGGGCGCCGCGACCGGCGTCCTCTGGAACCCCTGGCAGCCGGGGCTGATGAAGGGCGTTTCCGATTACGACACGACCCATCTGTTCTCCGCCCTCGGCGTCTACAATCTGCCGGTGGGCCACGGCAAGCGCTTCGGTTCCGGCATGCCCGGCTGGGCCGACGCCATCGTGGGCGGCTGGCAAATCTCCGGCATCTGGCGCTGGAGCTCCGGCTTCCCCATCAGCGTCTTTGAGACCGGCGTCTGGCCCACCAACTGGAACAACAACAACTGGGCGCTGTGGAACGGGAAGCCGGTCACCACAGGGCAGTACAAGAACATGAAGGCCATCGCCGGCACTGTCGGCCCCGGTCTGTTCCCCGACCCCGAAGCCGCGCTGAACGCCTTCGACTACGAACTCCCCGGCGGCATCGGCACCCGGAACCCGCTTCGCGGCGACGGCGTGTTCAACATCGACCTGAACGTCGCCAAGCGCTTCCGCATGCCGTACAACGAGCGCCACTCGATCCAGGTCCGCTGGGAGACCTTCAACCTGACCAACACCGCGCGCTTCGACGTCGACTCCCTGTCGCTGGACATTTCCGCGGCAGGCACCTTCGGCAAGTACTCCAGCACGTTGAACCAGCCGCGCATCATGCAGTTCGGCCTGCGCTACGAATTCTGACCGTCAGCGCACAACCGGCAACCTCCACAGGGCGGGGCCAGGCGGCCCCGCCCTTCGTGTCTCGGAAAACAACACTGCGCGCCCGGAGGGCCCGCCGGAACCCCTGTGCCACAATAAGAATGTGACCGGTCACGAGATTCGCAAGAAGTTCCTCGATTTCTTCGCCGAGCGCGGCCACCGCGTCGTCCGCTCCTCTTCGCTGGTTCCCGCCAACGACCCCACCCTGCTGTTCACCAACGCCGGAATGAACCAGTTCAAGGACGTCTTCCTCGGCCTCGAGAAGCGCGACTACACCCGCGCCGCCTCGGCCCAGAAATGCGTCCGCGCCGGCGGGAAACACAACGATCTCGAAAACGTCGGCTACACCCGCCGCCACCACACATTTTTCGAAATGATGGGCAATTTCAGCTTCGGCGATTATTTCAAGGCCGAAGCCATCGCCTACGCCTGGGAGCTCGTCACCCAGGGCTTCGGCATGCCGAAGGACCGCCTCTACATCACCGTCTTCCGCGACGACGACGAGGCCGAACAGCTCTGGCAGAAAATCGCCGGCGTGCCAAAGGAGCGCATTTTCCGGCTCGGCGAAAAGGACAATTTCTGGCAAATGGGCGAGACCGGCCCCTGCGGGCCCTGCTCGGAAATCCATTACGACCTCGGCCCCGAAGCCGCCGCCCCCGGCCGCGAGCACGAACAGTTCCCCGACGACGCCGGCGGCCGCTACGTCGAAATCTGGAACCTCGTCTTCATGCAGTACGACCGCGACGCCGAAGGCCGGCTCACGCCCCTGCCCAAGCCCTCCATCGACACCGGCCTCGGCCTGGAGCGCGTCGCCGCCATCCTCCAGGGCAAACTCTCCAACTTCGAGTGCGACCTGCTGTTCCCCATCGTCGAGGAAGCCGGACGCCTGCTCAAGGTCTCCTACGGCGAGGACGAGCGCGTCAACGTGGTGCTCCGCATCTGCGCCGACCACGCCCGCGCCGCCGCCTTCCTCATCCATGACGGCGTCTTGCCCTCGAACGAGGGCCGCGGCTACGTGCTGCGCAAGATCATGCGGCGCGCCATGCGCAACGCCCGCCGGCTCGGCGCCACGGAGCCTTTCCTCTACCGGCTCACCGGCTTCGTCGCCGAGCTGATGAAGCCGGCGTATCCCGAGCTCATGGAAAGCGTGCCCCGCGTGGCGCGCATCGTGCTCGACGAGGAGAAGCGCTACGCCTCCACCTTCCAGATCGCCGAACGCGTCTTCCACGACGAGGTCCGCTCCGCCAGGGGCGGCGTGCTGCCCGGCGCGGCGGCCTTCCGCCTCTACGACACCTACGGCCTCGCCCTCGACGAACAGCAGGACATGGCGCGCGAACTCGGGCTGACGATTGACCTCGAAGGCTTCGAGGAGGCCATGCAGCGCCAGCGCGAGCGCGCCCGCGCCAGCTGGAAGGGCGCCGAAAAGGCCCAGATCGCCCCCGTCTACCAGCAACTGGCCGACGCCGGCGCCACCGTGTTCCTCGGCTACGAGCACATGGCATGGAAGCCTTGCGAGGTGCTTGCCCTCATCGTCGGCCATGCCTCCGTGCCCTCGGTCGAGCCGGGCGCCGAGTGCGAAATCGTGCTCGACCGCACCCCGTTCTACGCCGAGTCCGGCGGCCAGGTCGGCGACACCGGCTGGCTGCGCGATCCCGCCACGGGCGAGAACATCGCCGAAGTCTTCTCCTGCTACCGCCCGGTGCCCGGGCTGCACGTGCACCGCGCGCGGGCCCTGCGCCCCTTGCGGGCCGGCGACGCCGTGGAGGCCGTGGTGAATGAAAGCGCCCGCCGCGCCACCATGCGCAACCACACGGGAACCCACCTGCTGCACGCGGCGCTGCGCACCGTGCTCGGCGCGCACGTCAAACAGGCCGGCAGCGTGGTCGAGCCGGCGCGGCTCCGCTTCGACTTCACCCATTACGCCCCGGTCGCCCCCGAAGAGCTGGAAGAAATCGAACGCCTCGCCAACGAGGCCATCCTCGCCGACCTGCCCGTCAGCGTCCAGCAAATGGAGCTCGACAAGGCGCTCGAAACCGGCGCCATGGCGCTGTTCGGCGAAAAATACGGCGACCGCGTGCGCGTCGTCAGCGTTGGCGATTTCAGCCGCGAGCTCTGCGGCGGCACCCACGTCCGCCACGCGGGCGAGATCGGCCTGCTGAAGATCGTCTCCGAAGGCTCCATCGCATCGGGCGTGCGCCGCGTCGAGGCGCTCACCGGCTCGGGCGCCCTCGAAAAGTTCCAGCGGACCACCTCGGCCGTGCAGCAGGCCGCCGCCATCCTGCGCACCTCCGAGCAGGAACTGCTGGACCAGATCCAGAAGCTGCTCGAGCAGCAGAAGGCGCTCGAGCGGCAGCTCGAACAGCTCAAGGAAAAGGCTGCGCACGCCGCCGCGGCCGAGCTCGAATCCCGGGCGCGCGAGATCAAGGGCGTCAAGGTCCTTTCGGCGCGCGTCGAGGCGCTCGACCGCGCCCAGATGCGCAACCTCGCCGACGCCCTGCGCAACCGCTGGAAGTCCGCCGTCATCGTGCTCGCCTCCCCCTCCGACGGCCAGGTCTCCCTCGTTTGCGCCGTGACAAAGGACCTCACCGCGAAGGTGCACGCGGGCAAGCTCATCGGCCAGGTGGCGCAGGCGATCGGCGGCCGCGGCGGCGGGCGCCCCGATCTTGCCGAGGCCGGCGGCAAGGACGCGGCCGCGCTGCCCGGCGCGCTGGCGGCGGTCTATCAGTCTGTCGAGCAGATGCTGGGATGACGGACGCGCGCGAAGATCTGCTCGACGCGGTCGTCGTGGGCGCCGGGCCCACCGGGCTTGCCTGCGGCATCGAGCTCAAAAAGCGCGGCCTCCGCGCCCGCCTGTTCGACAAGGGCTGCCTGACGAATTCGCTCTGCAATTACCCCACCCACATGGTGTTTTTCACCACGCCCGAGCTGCTCGAAATCGGAGATATTCCGATGACCAGCCTCGGCGAAAAGCCCGTCCGCGTCGAGGCGCTCAAGTATTACCGGCGCGTCGCGCAACATTACCGGCTCGATATCCGCCAGTACGAGCCGGTGCTCGGCTTCGGGGGCGGCCCCGGCGACTTCCGCGTCCGCACCCGCGACCGGCTCGGCGTTGAACACGAGTACGCCGCCCGCTTCGTGATTCTCGCCACGGGCTATTACGACCGGCCGAACCTTCTCGGAGTCCCCGGAGAAGACCTCCCGAAGGTCTCTCATTATTACAAGGAGCCGCACCCGTACTTCGACCAGGACGTGCTGGTCGTCGGCGGGAAGAACTCGGCGGCCATCGCCGCGCTGGAGCTTTACCGCGCCGGGGCGCGCGTCACGCTGGTCCACCGCCGCGCGCGGCTCTCCGACAGCATCAAGTACTGGATCCGACCGGACATCGAAAACCGGATCAAAAACGGGGAAATTACGGCTTTTTTCGAATCGACGGTCAGGGAAATTCTTCCGGATTCGGTGATATTAAGCACGCCGGACGGAGAGAAATACATCAGGAACGATTTCGTTTTCGCCCTCACCGGCTACCATCCCGACACGGAATTCCTTGCGCGCCACGGCATCGTCTTCGACCCGGAAACGCAGCGGCCGAAAGTAGACCCCGAGACGCTCGAGAGCGAGCGCCCGGGCGTGTACCTGGCAGGCGTCGTCGCTGGCCGGCATGCACACAACGAGATCTTCATCGAAAACGGCCGCTTCCATGGCGCGCAAATCGCTGAAGCGATCGCGCGGCGCCTGCGCGCGTAAACGTCAGTCCCGGATTCTCACGAGCACAATATCCTTTTCTTCCAGCACCGGCTCCACGCCCCATGCGTCCGGGAAATTCCGCAGGGAGCGTCCCACGGGGCCGTGGCCCGTGCCTCCGACAGGCGCGGCGATCCAGCGGATGCCCATGGCCTTCAGGAACCGCGCGGCTTCCCGCTTCCACGACCGCCGCTCCACCGAGATCTTCCGCAGGCGAGCGCTTTCGTCCCGCCACCGCCCGTCGAGCGCCTGCACTTCCAGCGCCACCGGAGGCCGCGGGCCGGCATCCACTGTCCGGACGGTGACGGCCTCCAGCGGCCGCGGCCTCCCGAACGAGACCTGCCAGAACGCGCCGGCCCGCGAGTCGTCCCACGCGAACCAGCGCGTGGCCGGGTTGCCGTCCAGCGCAAGCCACGCGTCGCCCGCATTGGGCCGCGCCTCCAGCAGCCACGCGGCCGAAACAGGCACGCGCCGCGAGCGCCATTCAAAACGGACATCCTGGATCGACCACAAGTCAGGCCAGTCCGCTGCAAGCCGCACGCGCACGGCGCGGACAAATTGCGTCGGCCACTCGGCGCGCATCACCGCGATCCGCTCCGGCCGCGCCGCGTGGGCGAGAGCCAGGGCCGTGGCGGCGTTGTCAAACGCCGCCGAGGACAGCGGCCCCAGCGGAACCGTATTCAGATAGGCGTAGGGCAGCCCGTAAAGGTCGAGCAGGCTATCCGCCCCGACACGCGGCGCGGCTTTCTCCACGAAGCTGAATTCGTAAAGCGACCGCCGCAGGTATTCGCTCTCCGGCTCGATCCGCAGCGCCGCCTTCCACGGCAAACCCCGCAACCGCCACGCCTGTTCGTGTGAATACTGGGCCACAACCCACGGCGAGCACACCAGCGCCTGCGCCACAAACAGCGCCCGCATCGGGCGTTCCCCCGCCGCCGACGCCAGCGCGAGAAAGAAAAACGGGAGCGAGGGCAACAGGAACCGCGCGCCGATGTTCCGGGTCCACGGCAAAAGCAGCAAGAAGGCCGCCGCCAGCAGCAGCCGCCCTTGCGGCTTCCGCAGCCCGGCCAGAGCGAGCGGCAGGAGGAACAGGGCCGGCCCGGCCAGCCCCTGGAGCTTCGCCCCGTCCAGTGCCAGCGCCGCCGGGATCTCTTTCCGGCTCACACCGTCGTAGCTCGCAAAATGGCGGCCCAGAATGGCCTCGCTGTAAGCATGAAAATGGTCATTCGGGAAAATGCGGTTGCCGAGTGGCGCCACCGGGTTCCCGGTCAGCGCCAGATTCCTTGCGAGCCACGGCCCGGCGCAAAGCAGAACGCCCGCCACAACCAGGGCCGCGCCGCGCCGGCCGCCGCGCAGCCAGCCCCACGCGGCCGCTCCCGCCGCGGCCGCGGCGCCGGACATCTTCACCGCATACGCGAAACCCGCCGCCAGCCCGGCGTGAAAGAAGGAGCCGCAGCCCCCGCGCGGCTCCGCCAGCAAAGCCCCGAACGCAGCCAGAGGGAAAAACGCCGCCGCCGCGTCATTGTATGCGCTGCTGCCGCTGATTGCCGCCACCGGAACCAGGAAATACAGCCCCGCGGCGGCAAAAGCCGCGCCGGAAGAAATGCCATTTTCTTTGCCGATCCATGCAATCAGCGGAATTGTCGCAAGAAAAATCCCGAAATGCACCAGCTTGGCCGCGCTGTGTCCGCCCACGAGAAACGCCGGGTAAAACAGCGTCTCCATTCCGAGCGGCAGCAATTCGTAAAACCCGACCCGTGGCGCCATGCCCTGCCGCCGCGCCCAGTCCGCCACCAGCCCGAGGTGATAGCCCGCCGCGTCCGGCTGGATCTCCGGCGCCGCCGCGTGGACCAGGTACCAGAACCCGTACGCCGCAACCACGGCAAGCATCCACAGGGGCGCCGCAGGCCGGGAAAGCGGCCGCGGGCGCCACAGCAGGCTTGCCGCCCCCAGCGCGCAGAGCGGAACCACCAACGCCGGATGCGCCAACTGAAACACCAGCAGAAAGAACAATGCGGCCGACAGCAGCGCCGCGCCGGATGCCAGCTCCAGCGTCCAGTGCGGCGCGCCCCCGCGCCAGGCAATGCGGCCCAGCCCCAGCATTGCCGCCAGCGTCAGCAAGGCGCCGCCGAAGATCCCGATCAGTGGATGCAAGGCATTATTGTAAGCCGCTGCGGCGAACGCAGGTCAGTACTCGCTGAAGCAGAACACGTCATTCGAGCCTTCCGGCGACAGGCAGTACTCGCCGTCTTCCAGCGGCTCGTTCACCTCGATGCGGAACAGGCCCGGTTCGAGCATCGTCACGAGCATGAAGACGGGCTTCGGGCCTTCCTTGCGGCGTCGGCCGCCTTCGGGAATGAGCAGCGTGCGGCTGCCGCCGCGCGGCGTCATGCGGTACAACACCAGCCGGTTCGGGTCGATCTTGTCGGACTTGAAGAGCAGAATCGGCTCAGGCACCGGCGTCTTCACCGGGCTTGCCGCGCCCGGCACGCTGTACAGCGTGCCATCCTTGGTCTTCGTCTCCCCGGCTGCGCTCTTCTCCAGCTCGATGAGCCTTGTGGCGTGCAGCAGGCACGGGATGTCCGCTTTCTCCGGCCGCGGCCCGCTGTATTTCTTCGCGCTCTGGGCCGCCAGCGGCGCAACCAGTCCGGTCAGCAGCAGCGCGGCGGCGCCGAATACGAGAACACGCATCGCAGTGAACCTCACAATGGACTGGATGGCCGGGCGCCTCATTCGGTTCCTTCGAGCAATGCCAGGCACTCTTCGATTTCCTGTTCGCCGGGGTTGAGGCCCAGCGCTGGCGTCCCGGCCGGCACAGGGTGCGCACCCGACGCAAGACAGCCGACCACCGGCACATGCTGCCTCATTCTGGGGGCGAAGTCCGTCCAGTCCGGATCCCCGGCCGGCGCGAAGACGGCGTCGAAACGGAGCCGCGCGGCCATCTCGAGCGCCTGAACGGCGTCCGCGGCGGGCACTACGCGATGCCCCCGCTCCGCCAGCGCGCGGATCAGCGGCCGCAGCGCTTCCGGCCGCGGATGCACGAGCAGGAGCGTCAGTTGCCGCCGGGTGCGCGGCGCGCGCGCCGCCGTCTCCGCGGGGCGCTCCGCGACAAGAGGAAACTCCGCCCGCAGGCGAACCTCCTGTCCCGGCCTCTCTTCTTCCAGAACCCCGCCACAGCTCTCCACCAGGTTCCTGCACGCCGACAGCCCGTCGCTGACCGCAGGCAGGATTTCCGACGAAGCCGGGTGGGCCAGCGAAACCACGGCGCGGCCGCCGCGCGCCGACACTTCCAGATCCAGGCGCGCGCCCTCCAGGCCCTGCTGCGACTGCTCGGCCACCACCATCAGGCCCAGCACGGCCTCCTCCACCAGGCCCCGCGGCGCGCGCACGGGCAGCGGCTCCTCGCAAAACCGCGTGCAGACCTCCATTTGCAGGAGCCGCCACGACCGCTCCCGGAACTCGCACAGCCGGCGCACGGCCTCGTTCAGGTCAAACACCACCGTCCGCGCCGTCTCGCGCCGCGCGTAGGCGGCAAGGCGGTCGACCAGCTCCAGGGCGCTCTCCGCCTCCTCGTGCAGCGCCTCCAGGCCCTGCCGGCGCGCCGCCTGAAGGATCGATTCCAGCGGGTGGCGCAGGTCCCGGGCGATGGTGGACAGCAGCAGCCCGGTGGCGGCCAGCTGCTCCGTCCGCGCCGCATGCTCCCTGAAGGTTCGCTGGCTGCGCATTTCCTCCGCAATGGCGGCATGATGGGCCAGGTCTTCCAGTGCCTCCAGGATTTCCCCGGAAAAACCCGCCTCCTGCGAATGCCGGATTTCCAGAAATTCTTTCGGGATTTCCTGCGAATTCAGCGGAAATTGCAGCCGGAAAGGAGGCAGCGAGGCGCGGGGCCGGACCTCTTCCGCCGGCCCGATCCGCGCCCGGAGCGTGTTGTCCCCCAGCACCCGGCGCAGGTTCTCTTCGATCAGCGCAGCGGCCGCCGCCGCATCCGGGGCCCGCAAAACATCCCGGCTGAGCCGGCGGATTTCCCGCAACTGCCGGCGCAGCTTCTCGAGACGCGCCACGCGCCGGTGCCAGACCAGCGACGCCAGCCCGATCGACACGGCGGCCGTCGCTACGGCCGTGAAAGTCAGCGGGGAGTCTGCCGGGATAGCCATGGCAACAGGGCAGGGTCGCGGAAGTCCCGCACGGCCAGATCCGCCGCCGGCGCCTCCTTCAGCGTGGTCAGAACCGCAACCACCCGGCCGCCGGAAGCGCGCGCTGCCTCGAGCCCGCCGGGCGAATCCTCGAAGATGATGCAGTTGCGCGCGGGCACGCCCAGCCGCGCCGCCGCCGTCAGAAACACCTCCGGGTCCGGCTTCGGCCGCCGCACCTGATGGCCGTCCACCACCACCGGGAAACACTCCCGCAGCCCGGCCCGGTCCAGCACGAAGTCCACGTTCTCCGGCTCCGCGTTGGTCGCCAGCGCGCACGGCACGCCCAGCCGCCGCGCGGCGCGCACAAACTCCCGCACGCCGCCGACGACATGCTCCTCGAATACCGGTTCCATCATCTGCCGGTAAAGACGCTCCTTTTCCGCCCCGTGGCGGAAGACCTCGTCTTCGGTCAGCGATGCCCCCCACAACACGCGCACAATCTGGTCGTTCCGCTTGCCGAGCATCTTGTCCATGACGCCGGCCGAGGGGATCCCGTGGCGGGCGAGATATTCTTCCCACGCCCGCGTGTGCACGCCGGTGGACTCGATCAGCACGCCGTCCATGTCGAAGATCAGCGCAAGCCCCGGCGCCACGTACAGCTCGTCCTGCATTCGCCGTCATGATAGCACCCGGGCCGCATCCGCCTCCCGCTCCGCGCGGCCGCGGCTACAATGAGAGTTGCGATGGACATCTACGAGGAAATCGTCCGCCTGCGCCGATCCGGGCGCGGCGGCGCGCTGGCGACCATCGTCAAGGTCAACGGGTCCATCCCGAGCTATCCCGGCGCAAAGATGCTCGTCCGCGACGACGGCTCCATCGCCGGCACCATCGGGGGCGGCTGCGTCGAGGCCGAGGTCTGGCAGGCCGCCAAAGAGGTCATGGAAACCGGCAGGCCCCGCATGCTCGCCTTTTCCCTCGCCGAAGACGCCGCCTACGACAACGGCCTGATTTGCGGAGGGCAATTGGAGATTTACGTTGAACCGGTGGAACCGCTGCCGAAGGCGTTCCTCTTCGGCGCCGGGCACATCTCGAAAAGCCTCGCGAGGCTTTGTTCGATGCTCGGCTTTTCGGTGACGGTCATTGACGACCGCGAAGCCTACGCCAACCGGGAGCGCTTCCCCGAGGCGGACGAAATTGTCGCCGGAAATTACGACGACATTTTTCCGAAACTCGAGATTCATTCCGGCTGCTATTTGATCATCGTCACCCGCGGCCACCGCGACGACATGCGCGTGCTGCGCTGGGCCGCCTCCACCCCGGCCGGCTACATCGCCATGATCGGCAGCAGGCGCAAGGTCATCAGCGTGGTGCGCGAGCTGGTCAGGGAAGGCCTCGACCCGGAGCTGTTCCGCCGCGTGCACGCACCGATGGGGCTCGACATCGGCGCCGTCACGCCCGAAGAGATCGCCGTGAGCGTGGCGGCGGAGATGATCGCCGTCCGGCGCAAGGCGGCATCCAACTGGCGCGCGCTGTCGATGACCGTGCTCGGCGAGGGCGCGCCCGAAGCGGTCCGCAAGTGAACCTCCGGATCAGCGCGATCCTGCTGGCGGCGGGCGCCTCGACCCGCATGGGACGGCCCAAGGCGCTGCTCGAATTCCGCGGCGAGACGTTCCTGGACCGCCAGATCGCGCTCTACTCTTCTCTCGGCGCGCGCGTCGTCTGCGTGCTCGGCCACGAGGCGGAACGCATCGCCCGCGCTCTGCGCCGCCCCGGCGACGCCCTGCTGGTGCTGAACCCCGCGCCCGAAGCCGGCCAGTTCTCCTCCCTGCAATGCGGGCTGCGCGCCCTGTGCCCCGGCTCGGATGCGTTCTTCTTCACCCCCGTCGACTCGCCGGGCGTGCGCCGGGAAACGGCCGAAGCCCTGCTCGCCGCCTTCCGGACCGGAGGCGCCGACTTCTGGCAGCCCTCGGTGCGGGGCGCGCACGGGCATCCGGTCCTCGCCCGGCAGGAGATGGCCGCCGCCTTCCTCGCCATGCCGCCCGAAGCCTCGGCGCGCGATCTGATCCGGCGGTCCCGCCGCTGCTTCGTCGAGGTCGACGACGCGCTCGCCGTGCTCGACATCGATACGCCGGAAGACTACGCGCGGTGGGCCGGGGAGTCGGCGGAATGAGACGGCGGAAGCGGCTCTGGCGCGCGGCTCTGGCGGGAGTCCTGCTTCTCGCTGCGCTCGCCGCCGTTCTGCCTTTCCTTCGCGCCCCGTGGCTGGCCGGCCCGCTGAAGCGCGCGCTCGAGTCGTCTCTGGCAAGGAAAGTGGAATTCAGCGAGGTCCGCTGCACTCTCCTGCCGGTCCCTTCGCTGGTCGCGTTCGAGGTCGTCATCGCCGAAGACCCCGCGTTCGGCCTCGAGCCCTTCGTCTACGCCGACGAGCTCAGGGCCTCGTTGCGGCTCCCGGCCCTTCTGCGCGGAGCCGTCGAGCCCGCCGAAATCCGCCTCGAGGGCGCCAGCCTGAATCTGGCCCGGACGGAAAAAAGCGGATTCAATCTGGTCGCATTTCTCGAAAAGACACTTTCTGTCTCGGCGCAATCCGGGAGGAAAATCGCCTTCTCCTTGCGGCAAAGCCGGATCAATTTCCGCCAGGAAACGCTGAAATCCGCTTTCTACCTCAATTCGGTCGATCTCGATCTCGAGCCGCCCCGCCGGCCCGGCGGCGAGCTGCGCTGGCGCTACGAAGCCTCCCCGGCCCGCACGGACCGCGCCGAACAGGGCTTCGGACGCTTCTCCGGCGCGGGCCGCTGGACTCCCGGCGGCCCGCGCGGCCGCTTCGCCGTCGACGTGGCCCTCCAAAGAAGCTCCTTCAGCGAGCTGCTGCTGCTCCTCGCAGGGCGCGATCTCGGCCTCCAGGGCCGCTTTTCCGCCCGCGCCTTCGTCGACGGGCCCTTTGACGACCTCCAGGTCCGCGGCGCGCTGGACATGCAGGAATTCGAGCGCCCCGGCCTCTTCGGCAGCGGGGGCAGGAATTTCTTCGAAATCCCGCTGCGCGGGCGTGCGGACCTCGACCGCCAGACGCTGGATCTCGCCTCCGCGCCGCCGGAAAAGGGCAAGGCAGCGCTCCCGCTCCGGCTGCGCTTGCAGGGAAGCAGCCTGCTGACTTCCCCTCGCTGGAGCGCCGAGCTGGCTTTCGATGAGCTTCCGGCCCGGGTGTTGCTCGAAGTCTGCCGCCGGCTCGGGCTGGAAACTCCCCGCGGACTTGCCGTCGAGGCCGCCGTGTCCGGCGCGGCGCGCTTCGCCACCGGGCGCCCGGCCTCGGGCGAAGTTACCGTGCCCAAGGCCGTTGTCCGCCTCGGCGGCGGACCGCCGGTTCAGGCCTCCGGCGGCGTGCTGCGGCTGGAGGGGGAGCTCCTCTCCCTGGAGCAGGCCCGGCTCGAAACGCCCCAGGGCGCCGTCGCGGAGGTCTCCGGCCAGTGGGACATCTCCGCCCGGCGGCTCCGCTTTGAAGTCTCCACCAGCGGCATGAGCGTGGCTGAAACCTCCGGCGCCGTCGCCTCCTTGCCAGGGATTGATCCCTTGCCGTTTTTCAGGGATTGCTCGTCCGGCCGCTGGCGCGGGCGGCTCGCCATGGTTCGTGACTTCGCCCCGGCCGAAACCGGCCGCCCCACCCTGTGGTCGGGCCAGGCCACCCTCGACAACGCGCGGTTCCGGCCCCGGGGGTTGCCGGCGCCCCTCCTGCTGGACAACGCCTTGCTCGAGTTCAAGGGCGAAGGGTGGGCGCTCAGGAACGCCCGTGCCCGCTTCGGGTCTTCGGCGTTCCGCCTCGCGGCCGAATTCCGCTCCGGCCCGGCTTCGCCGCTCGATCTCCGCATCGACGCCGACAGGCTCGATGGCGAGGACCTCGAGCGCGTCTTCGCAGCGGCCCGGCCGCCCCGCCCCAGCCTCCTGGACCGCACGCTGCGCCGCCGTCCTCCTGCCCCGGCCTGGATGGGTCGGCTCCGCGTCAAGGGAACCCTCCGCGCAGACCTGCTGCGGCTGGGCCGCCAGGAGTTTTCCGGCGTCCGCTCGCGATTCGCGTGGACGGCATCGGCCCTGCGCTTCGAGGATCTCTCCGCCCGCTGGCGCGAACTCGCCTTCCACGGCCAGGCCGAAGTGCTGTTCCGCCAGGATCCCTTTCCCTACCGTCTCCGCGGCGTCCTCGGCGGCAACGTCCCCGGCGCGGGATGGGTGGATGCGGAGCTGGAGGCCCGCGCCGGGACGCTCGCTTCCGCAATTGCCGCCACAGTCAGCGGCTGGGCCGAGGTCTCTTCGGCCTCCCTGCATCTGCACGCGGGCCATCTGCGCCAGATGCAGGCCTCCATCGAGTACGACGGCGCCCGCGGCGCCCAGCCGTGGCGGATGCCGTCGGTCGTCTTCTGGATGGACGGACAGTTCTGGAGCGGGCGCGGGCAGGCGGACCCCGGCGGCGGCCTGCGGCTGGAATTCGGCGTTCCGCCCGGGGCCGTCTGGGAGGGCTCGCTCTGGCCGCCCGCCGCCTCGCCCGCCTCACGCTGAAGGCGCGATACACTGCTGGATAAGCTGGAATCGGGTATTCCCATGGACACTCCCACGCCGCAACAAATTGGCCCGGACTTGTTTGAGCAGGAGCGGCAGACCGCGGTCGAACAGATCGCCGCCGCCTGGCAATTGCACGTCGAGTCCGTGCAGGAGCTGCTTGAGCGGGGCTGGAAGGAGCACCTCGAGCGGGCGCTCGAGGAGAGATTCGGCGCCTTCCGCGAAGCGTTCGAGCAGGAGCTGGACCGCCGCCTCTCCGCGCGGCTCGAACAGGAGGCCGAACGCGCCGCTTCCGGCGCCATCCGGGCGCTCGGCGAACGGCTGAACCAGGTGGCGCGCCGGCTCGACCAGGCCGCCAACGCGGCCGAGTGGGCCGCGGCGCTGCTCGACGGCGCGTTCTCCTTCGCGCCCCGGGTCGTGCTGTTCAGCATCGCCGGGCGCGCGATCCAGTACGAGGATCACCGCGCCGCCGCAGGCTTCGAGCTGCGCGGCGCCCCGCAGGAGCCCGTGCCTCTGGCCGAGGCGCCGGCCTTCCGGAACGTGATCGAAACGAAGGACGCGGTCATCAGCCTCGCCTCCGCGGCCGAGCTCAGCGACACGCTCTGCGACGCGCTCGACGGCGGCGAAGACAAGCGCATCTGCCTCCTGCCCGTCATCACCGGCCGGCACGAAGGGGAAAAGAAGGTCGCGGCCGTGCTCTACGTGGAAAGCGGCGAGGCGCCGGTGGACCTGAATCTGCTCGAAGTGGTCGCCGCTCTGGCGGGCCCGGCGCTGGAGGCGTTGCAGGCTTCCGGAGCCGTCCGCCCGGCCCGCGCGCCCGTCATCCCCATCCTGCCCGCCGCCCCGCCCCCGGCCGCCGTGACCGCCGCCGCGGGCGCCGCCGGATCGGCGCCGGAAGCGCCGGACTGGTCCGCCCTGCCGCGCGACGAGCAGGAGCTCCACGCCCGCGCGCAGCGCTTCGCCCGCGTGCGCGTCGCGGAAATCCGCCTCTATCACGCCAAAAAGGTTCGCGAAGGCAGGGAAATTGGCAACATTTACGCCATTCTGAAAGAGGAAATCGATCGTAGCCGCGCACAATTCAAACATGAATTCATGCGCGTGCCGTCGATGATCGATTATCTCCATCTCGAATTCCTGAGGACTCTCGCCAATGACGATCCCGGCCTCCTGGGACCGGATTATCCGGGCCCGCTGGCTTAGCGCGCTCGCGGCGCTGCTGGCGCTCGGCCCGGCCCGGGCTGCGCCGGCGCCGCAGCGCCCGCGAGCCGGATCGGACCTGGCCGCGGCCGTGGCCGCCGCCGAACGCGGCGAAGCGGGCGCCGCCGCACGGCTCGCTTTGCTTGAGCCCCGCTACGCGGCGGTCCGGGATTTCCTTGCGTTCTGGAAGGCGCGGGCCCTCGCCGCAGAGAAGCGCTACGAAGAGGCTGCCGCAGCGCTCGAGCCGGTCTGGCAAACGCAGTATGCCTCCCCCGTCGCCAGCCGGGCCGCGGCCCTGGGCGCGGACGCGTTGCTTCGCGCCGGGCGCTACCGGCAGGCCTTGCAGATGCTCGAGCGGGCGCCCGCGCCGGAGCTTCCCGAACCGCAGGCGACCCTGACGGCCGCGCAGGCGCGGGAAGCGCTCGGGGAAAAGGCGCTGGCCGCAATGCTGTATCAGCGCGTCTGGTGCCTGTATCCTCTCGCCCCGGAGGCCGCCAAAGCCGCCGCGGCGCTCGAAGCTCTCGCCGCGGACCCGGCTGTCGCCTTGCCTCGGGCGCCCGATGAATTGCTGATGGAGAGGGCCGCCCGGCTCGCCAGGGCCGGGCGCTTCGCCGCGGCGCGCGCCGCCTGGCAGGCGCTCGCCCGCGACGCTGCGGCCGCAGCCGTGCGCGAGCTGGCCGCCGTCCGCGCTGCCGTCACTTTGTATCAGGAGCGCAAAACCAGAGACGCCCTCGCGGCGCTTCTCGCCCTCCGGCCCTCCGATGCCGATGCGGACGCCGAGCGGTTGCACCACATCCTGCTGTGCCACCGCCGGCTGGATGATCCGGCCTCCATGCTCGCCGCTCTCGAGGATCTGCGCCGCCGCGCGCCCTCGTCCGTTTGGACATTGCAATCGCTCATCGAGGCGGGCAACTACTTCCTCGTGCGCAACCAGCCCGAATCCTTCCGGCCCCTGTTCATGGCTTGCGCAGACTCTTTCCCCGCCGCGCCGGAGGCCGCCGGCTGCCACTGGAAAATCGTCTGGCGCGCGTGGCTCGAAAGGCGCAGCGACGCGGAAGACCTGCTGCGCGAGCATCTGCGGCGGTTCCCCGCCTCCGACCGGGCCGGCGCCGCCCTGTATTATCTGGGAAAGTTGGAATCCGAAAAAGGAAATTCCGCCGCCGCGCTTGTCTATTTCCGGGAATTGCAATCCCGTTTTCCGAATTATTACTACACCGTTCTGGCCGCATCCCGCCCGCAGCCCGCCGCCGGAGACGGCGCCGGCGCCGCGGAGGCCCGCCGCTTCCTCGCCTCCATCGCCTGGCCGGAACGCCCCCGCCGCGCGGACTTCGCCCCGGACGGGGAAGCCCGATGGCGCATCCGCAGGGCGCGGCTGCTCGCCTCCGCCGCGCTGGGAACCTGGGCGGAAATCGAGCTTCGCTTCGGCGCCCGCAATGGCGCGGCCCGCTATGCTCTGGCGCTCGAGGCCGCCACGATTGCCAGCCGCAGGGGCGCTTACGGCATGGCGGTGCGCCACATCCGCGGCACGGTTCCCGAATATCTCTGGCTGCCCCGCGACGCCGCCCCGATCCATTTCTGGCGTCTGGCCTTCCCCTTCCCCTGGCGTTCCGCGATCGAGAAGGAGGCCCGGCGCAACGGGCTGGATCCGCTGCTGGTGGCGGCGCTCATCCGGCAGGAATCGGAATTCGACCCCAACGCGGTCTCGCCCTCCGGCGCCATCGGCCTCATGCAGGTGATGCCCGCCACCGGACGGCAGCTCGGCAGGGCGCTGAAACTCGGCCGGGTCACCGCCCGCTCGCTCCACCGGCCCCACGTCAACCTCGCTGTCGGCACTTGTTATCTGGCGCGCCTGCTCCGGCAGCACGAGGGCAAGGTGGAGGCCGCGCTGGCCGCATACAATGCCGGCCCCACCCGCGTGCCCCTCTGGCTCGGCTGGGGCGAGTTCCGCGAGCCGGCCGAGTTTGTCGAGACCATTCCTTTCGGACAAACCCGGCACTACGTGCAGATCATCCTGCGCAATCTCGATTTCTACCGCTGGCTCTACGGCGCCTCCCCGGCCCGCGCCGCCTCACAGCCGGCGCCCGCAGTCAGCCCGGCCCCGAAGGCCGCGCCGAAGAGCGCGCCGCGGGCCAGGCCGCCGAAACAGCGAGGCAAAGCCCATGAATCCCCCCGATAGCCGCTTCCGCGCCGCCCGCACGGCCGGTTTCACCGAAAGCGTGATCCGCGAAATGACGCGCCTCGCCCTGCGCCACAACGCGGTCAACCTGGCGCAGGGCTTCCCGGATTTCCCCGCGCCGGAACCCGTCAAGGAGGCCGCCGCGCGCGCCGTCGCCGCGGACCTGAACCAGTACGCCGTCACCTGGGGCGCCGCGCCGCTCCGCCAGGCTATTGCCGACTCGTACCGGCGCTTCTACGGCATGGAAGTGGACCCGGAAACAGAAATCACCGTCGTCTGCGGCTCCACCGAAGGCATGATCGCCTCGCTGCTGGCCGTCGCCGACCCCGGCGACGAGATCATCCTGTTCGAGCCTTTCTACGAAAACTACGGCCCGGACGCCGACCTCTGCGGCGCGGCGCGGCGCTACGTGCCGCTGCGGCCGTCCGACTGGACCTTCGACCTGGCGGAATTACGCGCCGCTTTTTCCAATAAAACCAAGGCGATTATTGTCAATAATCCGCATAATCCAACGGGAAAAGTCTTCACGGCGGATGAATTGATGCAGATTTCCGGACTTTGCCTCGAATTCGACGCCCTCTGCATCACCGACGAAATCTACGAGCATATCGTCTACGACGGGGCGGCGCACATCCCCATGGCGGCGCTGCCCTGGATGCGCGACCGCGCCATCCTCGTCAATTCGGTTTCCAAGACGTTTTCCGTCACCGGCTGGCGCGTGGGCTGGGTCATCGCCCCGCCGGAGATCACCGCCTCCATCCGCAAGGTGCACGACTTCCTCACCGTCGGCGCCCCCGCGCCGCTTCAGTACGCCGCCGCGGAGGCCTTGCGCCTCCCCGACGAATACTTCACGGAACTGAAACAGGCCTACTCCCGCCGCCGCCAGATCCTTGCGGAGGCGCTCCGCGAGGCGGGCTTCGCCTTCCATCCGCCCGAGGGCGCCTATTACGTCCTGGCCGACATCCGCCCGGCGGGCTTCTCCGACGGGGACGAGCTCTGCCGCCGCATGACGGAGCGCGCCGGCGTCGCCGCCGTCCCGGGCAGCAGCTTCTTCGCCGAAAAGGAGACCGGTTCGCCATGGATCCGCTTCTGTTTTTGCAAAAAATATGAGACGCTGGAAGCAGCGGGCCGACTTCTCAAGGAAGGGCTCCGCAAGTTGTAACGCTTCCGGTGGCGCGGAAGCGGCAACCGAGGCCATTCGAAGACCGTTTCGAGGGAATTCTGATGCTGCCTGCGTTCCTCGTTCCCGAAGTGGAAATCCGTGAAAATGGCAATGGCCCCGCCCTGGAGCTCGGCTCTGCCGCCGGCGGCCTGCTGACGGTGACCCTCGGCATTCACCGCATCATCGAGCAGGAAAGTCTCGACCTCGTTGTCAACGGCTCCCCGGACGGCGTCCAGTGGCTCCCCAAGCCGCTGCTCGCCTTCCCCCAGAAGTTCTACTGCGGCGTGTACTCGCGCGTGCTCGACCTGCGCAATCATCCCGACATCAGGTTCATTCGCGCCGAATGGAAGGTGAACCGCTGGGGCCGCAGCGACCAGAAGCCGCTGTTCGGCATCTACGTCTTCGCCGAGCCCCTGAAGACCGGAGTCCTGAAAGCGGCGGTGTAAGCCCCGCCTACAGGCGATTGATCAGGCTGGCGACATAGCCGCCGCCGAAGCCATTGTCGATGTTGACCACGCTGACGTTGCTCGCGCAGCTGTTCAGCATGCCGAGCAGCGCGGCCAGCCCGTGGAAACTGGCCCCGTAGCCCACGCTCGTCGGCACCGCGATCACCGGGCAGCTCACCAGCCCGCCCACCGCGCTGGGCAGCGCTCCCTCCATGCCCGCGCACACCACGATCACCCGCGCCTCTTTCAACCGCTCGTAATGGCCCAGCAGCCGGTGGATGCCCGCCACGCCCACGTCGTGCACCTGCTCGACTTCGTTGCCCATCACCTCCGCCGTCACCACCGCCTCCTCGGCCACCGGCAGGTCCGTCGTGCCCGCGCTGATCACCAGCAGCTTGCCTTTGCCCCGCAGCGTCCTGTCGCGCCACACGCGCAACGCGCCCGAAAGCGGGAAGTACTCGGCCTCGGGGAACCGCGCCCGCAGCGCCTCGTAAACCTCCACCGTCGTTCGCGTTACCAGCACGTTGGCCGAGCGCTCCAGCAGCCGCGTCGCAATGCCTGTCGTCTGCTCCGTGGTCTTCCCCTTGCCGAAAACGACCTCGGGCATGCCTGTGCGGATGGCCCGGTGATGATCGATCGTGGCATAGCCAAGCGCCTCGAACGGCATGTGGCGCAGCCGCTCCAGCGCTTCGTCCACGCTCACCGCCCCGCCCCGCACCTGCTCGAGCAGCGCTTTCAGATTTTCCTGGTCCATGCCTGCTCCTGTCCGCCCGCCGCGGCGTCAGAACTCCAGCTGCACGCCGGGCCTGAGGCCGTTGGCTTTCGCCACTCCCGCGCGCACTTCCAGAACATATTTCGATTCATAACTGCCGCCGTACACCGGACACTTCTCCTGCGGCCCGGGGCATGGCGGCGCCTGGTGCACCACCTGCACGATCCGCTTCTGGCCGTCCAGCCAGATGATGTCCAGCGGGACGCGCACCTGGTACATCCAGTACGAGTAGTAGCCCGGCTTGTCGTGATAAAACAGCAGCCCGCGGTCTTCGGGAAGATCCTCCCGGAACATCATGCCGCGCTGGATCTCCCGCGGCTGCGTCAGCTGCTCCACCCGGATCACCTTGCCGTTGGGGAACCGCAGCGGCACGGTGTAGTACTCCTCCGGCTTCATCGCCGTCCCCGAGTCGCTGCACGCAGTCAGGAGCAGCGCCAGAATCCCCACCGCCGGGCCAAGTGTGCGCATCTCCTAAAATGGTAGAGGATTCCCCGCCGCCCATGCACACGGCCGCGCCTGTCCCGCACCCGCTGGAGCGCCTCTGGCGCCGGCTTGTCCTCACGCTCGAAATGATCCGTTTCGAGCACTCGGTCTTCGCCCTGCCGTTCGCCCTTACGGCGGCGCTGCTGGCGTGGCGCGAAACCGGGCTGCCCGCCGCGGCCGTCTGGCCCCGCCTCGGGTGGATCCTCGTGTGCATGGTCTCGGCGCGCTCGGCCGCGATGGCCTTCAACCGCATCCTCGACGCCGACATCGACGCCCGCAACCCGCGCACCCGCAACCGCCACCTGCCCGCCGGGCTGCTGTCGCGCAGCTTCGCCTGGGGCTTCACTTTTGTCTCTTCGCTCGTGTTCCTGTTCGGCGCGGCCATGCTGAACCGGCTGTGCCTGCAACTGGCGCCCGCCGCTCTCGCCGTCGTCTTCTTCTACTCGTGGACGAAGCGCTTCACCTCCATGTCCCATCTGGTGCTCGGCTTCTCGCTCGGCATCGCCCCGGCGGCGGCCTGGATCGCCATGACCGGCGCGCTCGATGCGCGCATCCTGTGGCTCACTGCCGCCGTCACGCTCTGGACCGCCGGCTTCGATGTCATTTATTCCTGCCAGGATTACGACTTCGACCGCCGCGAGGGCCTCTTCAGCCTGCCGGCGCGGCTGGGCATCGGGCGCGCGTTGATGCTGGCCCGGCTGTTCCACATCGCCATGATCGCCGCGCTCGTCCTTCTGGCGCGCTCGTTTGCCGCCGGCCCGGCCGCCTGGGCGGGCATCGCCGTGACGGCGGCGCTTCTGGCCTGGGAGCACCGCCTCGTGCGCGCCGACGATCTGTCCCGCGTCGACGCCGCCTTCTTCACCGTGAACGGCTGGGTCGGCGTGCTATTCTTTGTTTTCTGGGCCTCTGACATCCTCCTCTTCTCCCCGGGAGCCTGAACGCGCCATGACCAGCCTTCCTGCAACTCCCGTCTTTGAGGACGCGCGGCTGCTGCCGGTCCTCGAAAAAGTGCGGCGCCAGGAGCGCCTCGGCTTCGAAGACGGCCTGTTGCTGTACCGCTCGCACGACCTGCTGGCCATCGGCTACATGGCCAACCTCGTGCGCGAGCGCATGCACGGCAACGTGACGTACTTCAACGTCAACCGCCACATCAACCCCACCGACGTTTGCGTCGCCTCCTGCAAGCTGTGCGCCTTCGGCAAGAAAGCCAAGGACCCCACGGCCTATACGATGTCGCTCGAAGACGTCTGGGCCCGCGCCGCGCAGGGCGCCGCCGAAGGCATCACGGAGCTGCACATCGTGGGCGGGCTGCACCCGGAGCTCACCCTCGACTGGTACTGCGACATGCTGCGCGGCCTCAAGCAGCGCTTTCCGCAGATCCACCTCAAGGCGTTCACCATGGTCGAGGTCGCTTACCTCGCGCGCCGCTTCCGCATCCCTCTTGAAGAAGTGCTGCGGCGCCTGCGCGAGGCCGGGATGGACTCCATGCCCGGCGGCGGCGCCGAGATCTTCTCCGAGCGCGTGCGCCGCATCATCTGCGACCACAAGATCGACGGCAACGAGTGGCTCGAGGTGGCGCGTCTCGCCCACCGCATGGGCATCCGCAGCAACTGCACCATGCTCTACGGCCACATCGAAACCGAAGAGGACCGCGTCGACCACCTGCTGCGCCTGCGCGCGCTTCAGGACGAAACCGGCGGCTTCGTCACTTTCATCCCGCTCGCCTTCCACCCCGACAACACGCCCCTGCACCACCTGCCGCAGACGACCGGCTTCCAGGACCTGAAAAACATCGCCATTGCGCGGCTGCTGCTCGACAACATCCCGCACATCAAGGCCTACTGGGTGATGATGACGCCGAAGATCGCGCAGATCGCCCAGCGCTTTGGCGCCGACGACATCGACGGCACGGTGATCGAGGAGCGCATCTACCACGACGCCGGCGCCACCACCAGCCAGGGCCTGCGCCGCTCCGAACTGTTGCGCCTGATCCGCGCCGCCGGCCGCGAGCCCGTGGAGCGCGACACCGAATACCGCCGCGTCGAGCGCAACGAAACCACGTTTGCGATTCTCGTCTGAAACAGGCCGGCGGCCTGCGCGCCGCCCCGGCCTTGCCCTGCGGCGATGCCGGGCATGCAGCGCCCCCGTATGGCGCGCGCCCGCGCGCGGGAAATTTCCCGGGCCGCGCCGGGCGCCGCAATACAACTCCTCAAACTTTTGTTTGAAACAAACCCGGCCGCGGGCCGGTGCCGGTCCCGCGTCAGCGCCCGAGGAACTTCTCGAGCCGCGTCGTTTCGCGGTCGGCGTTCTCCAGATGCCGTTTCGCGGCCGCCGCGTCGCCGCGCTTGATGGCCGCTTCGGCCTCGTCCATGTAGAACTCCATCCGTTGCGCCGAGGCGGAGATGTCCCCGCGCAGCCCCAACCCCATGCGCGCCTGCTCCTGCTTCAGGCGGTTGAGGCTCGCCTGCACGGCGTTGACGCGCGCGCCCAGCAGCATGAGCTTCTCGCGCAGCTCGCTCAATTCGCGCTCGTCCACCGCCGGGGCGGCCGGCGCGGCCGCTGCGGGCTGCGCCTGGGCAGGCGGCTGGGAGGCAGCCGCCGGCTGCGCGGGGGCCGCCTGCGGCTGCGCGAGCGCGGAAGAGCGTTGCGGCGCGCTTCCCTGGCTCTGCATGCGCCGCGCAGCTTCGGATAGTGCGCCGGAAACGCTCCGCGCCGGGACAGGGACGGGCGCCGGGGCCGCGGCGCCTCCGGCGGCGGGTTCCGGTGTCTGCTGCGCTGCGGCGGGCGCGGACTCCTCCCGGGCCGGCTCCGCAGGCTGCGGCTCCGCCGCCTGCGCGGGCTGCCCTTCGGTGGCAGGCGGGGCCGGCTCCACGGCCGCGGGCGGCGCCACCGCCCGCGTGCCGAAGAACTTGGGCAACTGGATCGCCGCCAGCACCAGCACGGCCACCGTCACCAGGGATCCCAGCACAATGTACAGTCCGCGGTTGGAGGGCTGCCGGGGCGCGGGCGCCGGCGCGCCCCAGGCCTGCTCAGGCGTCATCGGCTGCTGTTGCGGCGGCCCGGCGCTGTAACCTCCCGCCGGCGTGGCCGTCCCGGCGGCCTGCGCGGGCACGGTCATGCCCAGGCTCGCGCCCAGGCTGCGCAGCGCGGCGCCCATCGCCGCCGCGCTCTGGAACCGCCGGTTACGGTCCTTTTCAATCGCCGTCAGGATGATGTCGTTCAGCCCCTGCGGCACGTCGGGCATCACCTGGACGGGCGGCACCGGCGCCTCTTGCAGGTGCTTCCGCATCAGCGAGTATTCGCTGTCGGCCTCGAACGGCACGCGCCCGGTGACGAGCTGGTACAGCGTGATGCCCAGCGAATAAATATCCGTGCGCGCGTCGATGTCCGGCAGCCCCTCGATCTGCTCCGGCGAGATGTAGGGCAGCGAGCCCACCAGAAACCCGGTCTTGGTCATCGACCTGTCCTGGGCGAACTTGGCGATGCCGAAGTCAAGCAGCTTCACCACGCCGTCCGGCGTCAGCATCATGTTGGAAGGCTTCAGGTCGCGGTGGATGATGCCCTTCGAGTGCGCGTACGCCAATGCGTCGCAAACCTGGGAGATGTAATCCACGGCCTCCTCGAGCCGCAGCGGCCCGGAGCGCACCAGCTCGTCCAGCGTGATGCCGTCGACGAATTCCATCAGCATCAGCAGCTGGTTCTCGTGGTGCAGCGCCGTGTGCAGGGCGGCGATGTTCGGGTGGCTGAGCGTCGCCTGCAACTTGATTTCGCGAATGAAGCGCTCGCCGAGCTCGGGGTTCTCCGCCAGGTTCGGCAGCAGCACCTTCATCGCTTCCACGCGGTCCGAGATCAGGTTGCGGACCTTGTACACCTTGCCCATGCCGCCGGCGCCGAGCACCGCCAGCACCTCGTAATCGCCAATCCGGTCCCCGGGCTGATACGTCATGTCTCCTCCTCGGCTCCTCCCGCTCTCTAATTCCTTACCGTATCGCCGACCTTCGGCGGCACAGCGCCGCTGTAGGTTCCCACCGCCGACTCCTCGTCGGCTTCCGTGATCGTCAACGTCCCGAGCGTCTCTTCCATCCGGCGGATCACGCGGCCCGTGGCCGGGTCCTTGATCTCCCGCGACAGGCGCCGGACGCTCAGCGTCATGCCCGGCCGCACGCCGGCGCGGGTCCCCACGTTGATCACCACCGTGTTGCCCGTGACATCGGCCACCAGCCCTTCAATCGGCCGCGCCTTCGTCTCGATCCGGGACGCATTGGCCGTCAACTGCGTGGCCAGCTGCTCCACCGCATGCCGTGTCGCCTCGCCGAGAATCGTGTTGGCAAAGTTCGTGCTGCGCATGTCGACGACGCCGCCCCCGGCCGAGCTCCCGCTGCCGCCGGCGCCCAGCAGCGAGGTCCCGCTGCGCTTCGATTCGCCGCTGCCCGTCGCTACTGCGAGAATCTCGCCCGTCTCCACGTTGACGAGCCGCGCCGTCACGCCCACCACCGCCTTGGCGCTGCGCACGCTCGTGCCGCCCAGCCCGTACTTGCCGAGGCTGCGGCCGAAGCCGCCCAGCCCCACCTGCCGGTCGTCGCGTCCGAACTGCGTGATCGAGCCGACGATGATGGCATCGACGCCGAGCAAGCGCCCGATGCGCGCCGCTGATGCCGGGTCGGCCCGGTCGCTGTTCGAAAAGTTCTGCTCGGCCAGCAGCTTGTCCAGCGCCTTGCGCTCGATCACCGAATAGGCGCCGCCCTTGACCAGCTCCTCTACCAGCATGTCGCTGATGCCCGTGCCGATGTCGACGTCCGTGCCGAAAATTCCCGCGACGACGCTACGAACCGTTCCGTAATCGAAATTCAGCACCGCCACCCTCTTTTTCTGCGGCGCCTGGCCCCGGGCGGCGGGAATCGATAGTGCAAGGGCCAGCAGCGCCATCCAGACTCGTTTCATTGCAGAACGTTCCTCCAGTGCGGGCAACCGGTCTGAATGAGTGCCCTCATCAGATTAAACGAAGAACCGGGTGGCGACAAGGCGGAAAAACCTATGCTGTCAACCCACTTTAGAAATGTCCCCTTTCTTGCCTCGATAGAAATGTCCCCTCGTGCGTGCAGCTTCGATTTCTCCCTTCGCCCTCGTATCAGGGCAGCTTCGGCCGGCGAGGGCCGCAGTCCAGGCCGAGCGCAGCGAGTTCATCGCAGAGCCTGGACGGCGGCCGCAGCCGGCCGTATGGACGATCGAGAGGGCGAAGGGAGAGCGGACTTCCTCCAGGGATGGTTGGCCGGCGGCTTCCACTTCGCCCTTCTCTTGCCCGGCTTGTCTGGCCGGGCCGGAATCGGCTTCGGCTCCGGTGCCGCAATCTCCCGATGCGGCCGCGCCCGGCCCTGGTAGCGGATCTCGATCCTTCCGTCTTCCCACTCGCACACCGTCACCTTGGCCTGCCGCGGCGGATAGTCGCTGGAGCGCTCCAACTGCAACCAGCGGTTCTCATACCGCACCACCCAATCGTTGGAGATGCTGCGCTCGGTCTCCAGGCAGAACACCTCGTCCAGCTCCCGCCCCGAGGGCGCTTTCCGGTGATAGTCCTCCCGTCGCGCCGGCTCGCGCGCGAACCGCGCGTTGTGTTCCCGCAGATACTCGGTTTGCAGAAATTCGTTGGCCGCCTCGTGCGAGGCAATCTGCTTGCGCCCCATCTTCTTGATCAACCGGTCCTGGTGCGTCCCGTGGCTGCGCTCCACCCGCCCCTTGGCCTGCGGCGAACTGGCCGCCACGATGCCGATGCCCAGCTTCTGGCACATCCGCCCGAACTGCGTCACCGGCGCTTTGCCCTGCAGCAGCTCCTTTTCCGTGGGCTCTCTCACATACACGTTCTTCCAGTCCGTGTACAGCGCCAGCGGCACTCCGTACTTCTCGATCCACTGCCGCAACACGTGCGCCGCCGCCCAGGTGGTTTCTTCCTCCGCCATGTAGGCCTCCACCGTCGATGTCGCCTCGTCGACCATGTTCATCAGACACCCCCTGCCACCACCCTTCCCGTACCACTGATGGAAACTCCCGTCCAACTGCACCAGCTCGCCGAAGTGCGCCTTGCGCTCCCGCCGCTGGCGGTGCGGTTTCCGCTTCCGCGCCCGCTTCCACAACCCCGCTTCCTGCATCCACCGCCGCAGCGTCTCCGGATGCACCTCCACGCCGTCTTCGCTCGCCAGATGCTCGGCCGCCAGCGTCGGACCGAACCCGCTGTACTTCTCCTCCACCTTCCGCAGGATCTTCCTGCGTTCCCGAACCGGACACGCCCGGTTCGACTTCCGCCCCGCGTTGCCGTGCTTCAGCTTCACCGCCCCGCCCGACCGGTACCGCTTCCAGAGCCGCTTGGCCTGCCGGTAGCTGACGCGCATCAGCTCGCCTGCGTCCTTCACGCGCAACTCCCCCGCCTCCACCCGCGCCAGAATCCCGGCTCTCTCCAGCTCTTTCTTGCTCAATGCTGTCCTCCTCACTCGACCTCCTACGGAGCTTATCGGAGGGGACATTTCTACTGTGTTCTCAAGGGGACATTATCACGGTGGCGCAACAGGCACATATAGCGTCCCCAATCCGTCGATAGCGATGGGCGGAAGTAGTGCATCGGGCAGAGCGCCGCGACAGAAAGGCCTTGGATTGGGCTTTGGGTGAGGCGTGGGCAGAGGGAGTTGGAGCGACTTCTCTACACCCGGCGGGTGATAGTGGCTGGGTAGAATGGACGATTGAAGAACAAAACTCGCAAACCCTCCCCCACCGAATCCCCGCTGCTGATCGAGATTGATCCGGAGCCAATAAGCGAGACGCTCACCGCCATGGGCGGTGTGCCGTTGGTGGTGCAGGCGTTCCGGTCGCTGGGACTACCGGCCAAGGTGCGGGAGCACGTGCGGATCAAGGAGCGGGAACGGGGCTACGACGAGGCCACCATGGTGGAGAGCTTCGTAGTTCTGAACGCAGTGGGTGGGGAGTGTTTCGATGACTTCCAACGGTTGCGGGAAGATCCGGGCTTGAGCGGGATGATCGGGCACGGGATTCCCTCGCCCGAGGTGGCGCGGAAGTTTCTGTACCAGTTTCACGAGGAGGGAAAGGTCGAGGAGGCCAAGCGGCGGCGCAGCGGGGATGAGATCGCCTATATTCCGGAGGAGACCGAACCGCTGGCGGGGTTGGGGTTGGTGAACCGGGCCTTGGTGCAAGAGTTGGGGCGGCGGTGCCCGGAGCAGCGGATCGCCACGGTGGATCAAGATGCGACCATCATCGAGAGCCGCAAGCAGGAAGCGTTGCGCACGTACGAGGGGCAGCGAGGCTACCAGCCGATGCTGGCGGTGTGGGCGGAGACGAACGTGGTGCTGGCGGACGAGTTCCGGGACGGGAATGTGCCGGCGATGATGGATCCGCTGAGGGTGGCGAAGAAAGCCTTTGCGGCCTTGCCGGAGACGGTAACGACGTACTACTACCGGGGCGATTCGGCCTGTCATGAAAGCGGCCTGATCAGAAGTGGACCCCGTTTTCTGGACAGTCCCGTTAGGTGGATCGGCGGCATGGAAAATGGAGAGAAGCAATGCCAGGAACACGCAAAACTCATC
>Ga0209162_1000928_pt1 | contig 30508 bp, 37 predicted proteins | sample YNPNPMetaG_FD_187121 | JGI IMG/M metagenome (GOLD analysis project Ga0209162, IMG submission 187121) | Anoxygenic and chlorotrophic microbial mat microbial communities from Yellowstone National Park, USA - YNP NP MetaG (SPAdes) (version 2) ...
CCGCCGGCGCCGGCTTCGTCGTCGTCATTGCAGGCAACATGATGCGGATGCCCGGCCTTGGCCGGGAACCCCAGGCGGTCCGCATGGACGTGGATGCGGCCGGCAACATCATCGGGCTGAGGTGACACTTGGCCGCCGGCCGGCCTGACGCAGGCGCGGGCGGGGCCTCCCCTTCTCCGCCCCGTGCCTGCCAGGCCTTGAACCGGACGGGAGAGCGCCAGGCGTTTTGGAAGCCTCAGGCGAAGAAAGAGCGGCTGAGCACCGGCGCCGGGCCGGGGGAGAGGCTTCTTCGCGTTCAGGATTTCCCCCGCGGGGCGGCACAAGGCGGGTGGGGCTGGCAGCGCCGCCAGGAAGCGGACAACTTCGTGAAAAGATGAGCCCGTTCCGCCCGCGCGCCCATCTTTCTGAGGAGAGCCGCATAACCTTTGCGTGATCGCCTCCGTCATAGCTAACTGGAACCAGCCCTCGCCCGTCGAGGGGCGGCACCCGTTCTGAAACGGATGAGGAGTCCTCTATGCAGCCGCAATTGAATCCCGCTCCGCTTCCCCGGCCTGAAGTTGCGCCGGGCGGTGCGCCGCAGCCCGCCGTGCGCCGCCGGCGCAAGGGCCATCCGTGGCTGTTGTTGTTCTCTGTCGTCGTCCTCTCGCTTCTCGGCTGGTACGCATGGCGGCAATGGTCGCCGGCGGCAAGATCCGGCGCCCGGGCGGTCGCGCGAGTGCGAACGGCGACGGTCGTCCAGGGCTCGATTGAGAAGACTCTGCGCCTGGCCGGCACCACGACGGCGGAAAAGTATGTGAGCCTCATCGCGCCGCAATTGCGCGGCGGGCGGGGCGGAGGCGTCAGCGTGAACGTTTCCCGCGGCGGAGGCGGCATGGTCGTCACCATCGACATCAGCGGCGGGGGCGGAATGAGCGGCGGCGGCAGGTCCTCGGGATCCTCCTCGAGTTCCTCCTCGTCGGCGTCGAGCGCGGCTTCCCTGGCCAGCGCGGGAGTTTCCTCCGGCGCGGGAGGCCAGAGCAGCGGCGCCAGCAGCCTTTCGGGCTTCCGCGGCGCCACCAACCGCTTTTCCAGCCGCGCCTCGACCTCCAGCGCCGCCAGCACGTCCAGCCGCACGTCGAGCACATCTCGAAGCACCTCCACTGCGTCATCTTCGTCTGCCTCGTCGTCCGGGGGCGGTGGCGGCGGCGGTGGCGGCGGGGATCGCCTGAGCGGCGGCGCCAGCGACTTCATGCAGGTTATCCAGTCGATGATCCAGCCCGGATCCCTCGTCAGGAAGGGCGACATCGTGGCCGAGTTCGACACGCAGTTCCAGTTGCTGCGCCTGGATGACTACAAGGCCACCGTCGAGCAATCGGAACGCACTCTTCGCAGTCTGGATGCGCAGATCGACGTCGCCCGCAAGTCCTACCGGCAATCCCTCGAGCAGGCGCGCGCCGCCGTCGAGAAGGCCCGTCTGGACATCAAGACGATTCCGGTGCGTTCAATCATTGACGCGGAAATCCTGCGCCTCAGCCTCGAGCAGGCCGAGGCCAATCTCCGCATGGTGGAAGCCGCCATTCCGCAACAGGAAATCAGCCTCCGCAGCCAGCGCCGCCAGGCGGAGCTCGACCTTGAACAGGCCAAGCTCGAACTTGAGCGCGCCCAGCGCAACGTGGAGCGCATGATCATCCGCGCCCCCATCGACGGCATGTTCGTGGCCGAGACGACGCGGCGCGGCACCGAGTTCGGCCAGATCCAGGCCGGCGACCAGGTCTTCCCGGGCCAGATGTTCGGCCGCATTGTGGACCCAAGCTCCATGCTGGTGTCGGCGACCGTCAATCAGGCGGACGTGGAATCCATCCGGATCGGTGCCAAGGCGATGTTGCACTTTGACGCCTTCCCCGGCCTTGAGCTGCCGGGGCACATCGTGGGCATCGGCGCCATGACGCGGCCCGGGCGGTCTCGCGCCGAGTACGTTCGCGAAGTGCCGATAATGGTCAAGATCGACAGAATGGATCCCCGCGTCATTCCGGACCTGAGCGTCAGCGTGGATGTGCTCATCGACAAGGCCGAGGACGTGCTGGTGGTCCCGCGCGAGGCGCTTTTCCGGGAACAGGACAGCGAAAGCCCCTTCGTCTATGTCAAAAAAGGCGACGGGTTTGAAAAGCGGCCGGTGGAAGTCCGCCTGGCCAACTTCGTGCGCGCCGGCATCGCCTCGGGCCTGAAGAAGGGCGAGATTGTCGCGCTGGAGCGCCCGCCGCAGCGCGAACAGGAAATGGAAGCCGTGCCCACCGTGATCCTGTGGGGCGCCATGCCCGCAGCGGTCCTGCCCCGCCGCGGGATGCGCATTCGAGGTGCAAGGAATGTCTAAGGAAGTCAAGTCGCAGCGTCTGGGACAGAAGAACGGCAAAGGCCGCATCGCCGGCTCGGCGCTTCTCCTTTTGGTGCTCGCCGGCGGAGGTTACGCCGCTTACCGCTACACGGCAGCCAAGCCGATAGAGGTGCCGACAGTCGCCGTCCGCAAAGGGGAGTTCGTTCTCACGGTGCGCGCCCGCGGCGAAATCCGCGCGGTGCGGTCCACCATCCTGATGGCACCGCAGGTGCCGAACCCGCGCATCGTGCGGCTGGCCGAGTCCGGCAAGCCCATCAAGAAGGGCGACGTCGTCGTCGAGTTCGACACGGCCCAGTACGAGAACTACTACCTGAACTTCGTCACCAACGCCCGCACGGTCGAAAGTGAGATCGTCCAGACCAAGGCCAGCCACAAGATCACGGACGAAGCCGACGCGATGAACCTGATGACGAGCGAATACGATGTGCAGCGCTCGGAACTGGAGGCGTCGAAGGCCGAGATCCTGTCCGAGATCGAAGGCGCCAAGACCCGCATCGACGTCGGCCTGTCCAAGGGGTCCTTGCAGCAGGTGAAGGCTACCGTCAAGAGCCACGACGTGACGCAGCGGGCCGAGCTGGAACGGCTCGAGTCGCGCAAGAACAAGACCCTGCGCGACATGGCGCGCGTCAAGAGCTACCTGGAGCGGATGATCATCCGCGCGCCTGCGGACGGCATTCTGAACATCCTGCCCAACTTCCGCGCCCAGGGCAACTGGGGCTCAACGCCGCCGCCCTTCAAGGAAGGCGACACCGCCTGGACCGGCGCCGCCATCGCCGAGATCCCCGACCTGAGCGAGATGCGCATCGAGCTGAAGTTCGAGGAAGTCGACCGCGGCAAGATCCAGCTCGGCCAGACAGTCCGGGTCCGCGTCGACGCCCTTCAGGACAAGGAATTCGACGCTGTGCTCGACTGGATCAGCCCGATCGCGTCGCTCAACTTCCGCGGCTTCGGCACGGCGAACGAAAAGCAGTTCCCCGCGCGGGCCACTCTCAAGCAGACCGACCCGCGCCTGCGGCCCGGCATGAGCGCCACCGGCATCGTGCTGATCGAGAGCCAGCCCGACGTCCTGCTCATCCCGGCCAAGGCGAGCTTCCTGCAAGGCGGCAAGCCCCACGTCTGGGTCCAGAAGGGCGCCGGCGCGTGGGAGGCGCGGCCGATCGAGGTCGGCAAGCGCAACGAAAACGACATTGTGGTCCTCAAGGGGCTTCGCGAGGGCGAGCGCATCGCGCTCGAAAACCCGGCCGAGGTCGCCAAACGGGCCAAAAAGCTATGACAGTGCGCGCCGCCGCACCGTCCTGCCGGCGCGCGGGCGCGGATGCAGGCGGCGCCAATCGGGAAGCAAGACCATGAAAAAGGCCGTTACCAGAATTCTGTTGGTCGTCGCGGTGCTCGCCGCCGGCTACGGCATATACCGCTTCATCCAGGGGCTCCCGTCCCGGCAGCAGACCGTGCCCACCACGCGGGTCCGCCGCGGCGATGTCGTCGTGCGCAGCTTCGCCCGCGGAGAGCTTCGCGCCGTGCGGTCCGTAACGCTCACCGCCCCGAACCTGTTCGGCACGGTGCAGGTGACGAAGCTGGCGCCGATGGGCGCTCTGGCCCGCGAAAAGGACCTGATCGTCGAGTTCGACGATTCGGAAGTGTTGTCGCGGCTCGAGCAGCGCCAGCTGGAACTCGAGCAGGTGGACGAGCAGATCAAGAAGGCGCAGGCCGATCTCGCCATTCGCAACAACCAGGACCAGGTCGACCTGCTACGCGCCCGCTACGCCGTGCGCCGCGCCGAGCTTGAGGTCAAGAAGAACCCGCTGCTGCCCGCCATCGACCAGAAGAAGAACCTGCTGAACCTCGAAGAGGCCCAGCGGCGCCTGCGCCAGCTGGAAAGCGACATCAAGTCCAAGCAGGAGCAGGCGCTGGCGGAGCTGAACGTTTTGCGCGAGCGGCGCAACCGCAACGTGCTCGACATCAACCGCGAAAAGCAGCGCCTGTTGCAGGTCAAGCTGCTGGCGCCCATCAGCGGGCTGGTCGCGATCAAGCAGAACCGCTCCGGCTTCTCCGGCATGTTCGGCACGCAGATCCCCGACATCCGCGAAGGCGACCAGGTGCAGCCCGGCATGCCCGTGGCCGAGATCCTCGATCTGTCCGAGCTGGAAGTGATCGCCCGCATCGGCGAACTCGACCGGGCCAACCTGCACGAAGGCCAGGACGTGCTGATCCGGCTCGATGCCCTCGCCGGCAAGGTGTTCCACGGCAAGATCAAGTCGATGAGCGGCACAGCGAGCGCCAACGTGTTCAGCGCCGACCCTGGCAAGAAGTTCGACGTGCTGTTCTCGATCGACATGCGCGAGCTGCTCAGCGCGCTTGGCGCCAAGCCGGAGCAGATTGCCCGCATTCTTGCCACGGCGGAAGCCAACCGCAAGAAGCCGATCGCAACGCCCACGCTGTCGATGTTCGGCGGCATGCCGGACTTCGCCGCCATGGCGGCCGGCGGGGGCGGCATGCCCGGCGGGCCTGGGGGCGGCGCCACCATTTCCTTCCCCGGCGCGCAGATGCAGGGCGGCATGCCCGGCGCAATGGGCCAGATGCCCGGGGCGGCCGGCGCGGCCGGCGCGGGCCAGCCGCGCCGTTCCTTTGGCGGCGCGGGCGGCATGATGTTCGGCGGCGCCCAGCTCACCGCCGAGCAGCAAAAGAAGATGCAGGCCATCATGCAGAAGGTTCTTGGCGGGAAGAACCTGATGGAGTTGTCGCCGGAAGAGCGCCGCGGCGTGTTCGAGAAACTGCGCGAGGAGGCGAAGAAGGCCGGCATCGAATTGCCGCAGCGCGGCCAGCGCCAGCCCGGGCAGGCGCCCGGCGGCCAGCCGGGTGCGGCGACCGTTGCGCAGGCGGGCGGCCCCGGCGAACGCGGCGGCCGCAACGGCGCGGGCGGCATGCCTTCGCCCATGGGACCGTTCTCCCAGAAAGACCTCGACGAGGCCAAGCTTCCGCCCCCGCCCGAGGCGAGCGACAACATGGAAATCCTGCTCCGGCCCGGCCTGCTGGCGGACGTGGAGATCATCGTCGAAAAGGTGCCCAACGCGATCTACGTCCCCAACCAGAGCATCTTCGAGAAGGACGGCAAGCCGGTCGTCTATGTGAAGGCAAAGGACCGCTTCGAGCCGCGCTATATCCAGATCGCGAAGCGTTCGGAAACGGTTTCCATCATCGCGTCCGGCCTGAAGGACGGCGAAATCATCGCGCTCCAGGACCCGACCATCTCGCCGGAAGAGCGGAAGAAGAAACAGCAGGAAAAGAAACAGGGCGGCGGCGCGGCCGCCGTCATGCCGATGGGCTCGAAGGGGGGCCAGTAAGCCATGGTCGCGTTGCTTGAAGCTTACCTTCCTGAAATCTACATGGGGCTTTCGAGCCTCCTGGTGCACAAGCTCCGCACGCTGCTGACCATGCTCGGCATGATCTTCGGCGTCGGGGCCGTGGTGGCCATGCTGGCCATCACCGCGGGCGTCGAAAGAGAGATGTTGTCCTACATCGACCTGCTCGGCGTCAACAACATCATCATCGAGGCCAAGGAGGCGACCGACCGCACCGAGCTCCAGGCCCGCCGCGCCATCAGCCCCGGCATGACCTTCCGCGACTACCGCGCCATCCTCGAAAACACGCAGGGGATTGACAAGGCCACGCCGCGCAAGCGCTTCAAGCCGACCAAGGTGCTGCCGAAGACCTCGGCCGAGCCGCCCATGCTGATCGGCGTGGAACCCTCCTACATGGACATCCAGAGCGTCCGCCTGGTCGAGGGCCGCTTCTTCACCGAGGAGGAAAACGCCACCGCCGCGCCGGTCTGCGTGCTGGGCGAGTCGGCCAAGGTGAACCTGCTCGGCTACGAGCCGGCCGTCGGCAAGTACATCAAGATCAATGACGTCTGGCTTCAGGTCATCGGCGTGATGGCGCAGCAGGCCGGCGGCGACACCGACGTGGAGGGCGTCGAGATCCTGTCGCGCAACAACCTGGTGGTCAGCCCGCTGCGCACCGTCATGTTCCGCTTCGAGGACCAGAACAGCTATCTCAAGGACGAAATCGACGGCATCTATCTCAAGGTCAAGCCTGGCGTGGATTCGATTGAAACCGCCGCCGTCATCAACGCCATTCTCGCCGCAACCCACAAGGACGCGGGCGACTACAGCGTCACCGTGCCCGCCGGCCTGCTGGAGCAGAAGAAGCGCACCAGCGACATCTTCAAGGTGGTCATGATCTGCATCGCCGGCATCAGCCTGCTGGTGGGCGGCATCGGGATCATGAACATCATGCTGGCCACCGTGCTCGAGCGCACGCGGGAAATCGGCATCCGCCGCGCCATCGGCGCCCGCCAGTCCGACATTGTGCGCCAGTTCCTCACCGAAGCCGTCATGATCTCCATGATCGGAGGCCTGCTCGGCATTCTGTTCGGAGTCACTCTGGCCCAGATCATTGCCGCCGCCGCCGGCTGGTCCACGGTGGTGACCTTCACCTCCATCGCCGTCGCCTTCGGCGTCTCGGTCGGCATTGGATTGCTGTTTGGCATCTACCCTGCGGTCCAGGCGGCCAAACTCGATCCGATCGAAGCCATCCGCTATGAGTAATATCCGGAAACCCCAGGTCAAACCCATGCGCAGTCTTGCTGTTTTTCTCATCGCCACTCTTGTTGCGCCTGCGCAGCAGGCGCCTGTCTCCCCCGCGGCGCCCTCGCAACCGGCGCCCGTGCAGCCCGGCACGCCCGCGCCGGCGCAACCGGCGCCGCAGCCGTCCACCACGGCCCAGCCGCCCGTGGGCGCGGGCGCGGAGGCCCGCATGAACTTCGCCGTCCAGGACGCTTCCGCGCCGTGGGTCGGTTCCGGCGCGTGGATGCGCCGCGTCTTTTCCCCCGGCGACACGCGCGTCACCATTCAGCCGCCCGTCCGGCTCAAGGACTATGTTGTCGACGGCAAGCTGGTTCTGTCGCTGAAGAACTATCTCGACCTCGTGCTGGCCAACAACACCGACATCGCCATCCAGCGGCTCTCCATCGAGGTGCCGAAAAACGCCATCCAGCGCGCGTTCTCCATCTTCGACCCGACGCTCAGTTCCAACTTCAACGCCACGCGGGTCAAGCAGCCGGCAACCAACCAGCTCCAGGGCGCCGACGTCGTGAGCCAGCTCAACCAGCCGCTGAACACGCGCTTCCAGCAGCTGCTGCCCACCTCCACCACCGTGTTCACGCAGCTGAACTGGTCGAAGCTGTCCACCAACGACCAGTTCGCCATTTACAACCCCGCCTACACGACCACCTGGCAGATGGGCTTTACCCAGCCGCTGTGGCGCGGCCGCGGCCCCTACATCACGAAGATCGGCATCACCATCGCCCGCGCTGCCAAACGGCAGCAGGATTACAACGTGCGCGACGCCATCATGCGGCTGCTGGTCACCGCCGAGCAGGCCTACTGGGACGTCGTCAGCGCGCGCGAGAACCTCAAGGTGAACCAGGAAGCCCTCAAGCTCGCCGAAGCGGCCCTCGAGCGTACGAACCGCGAGATCGAGCTCGGCGCCACCAGCGAGCTGGAACGCTTCCAGCCGGAACAGAACGCGGCCACGGCGCGCATCAACGTCACCCGCACCGAGTATCAGCTCCGCGCCTTTGAAGACGCCCTGCGCCGCCAGATCGGCGCCGACCTCGACCCCGACGTCCGCGACCTGCCGATCGTGCTCACTGAAGACGTCACGAAGCTTCCCGAACCGATCCTGTACGACCGCGAGAAGCTGGTTCAGACCGCGCTCGAAAACCGCCCCGACATCAAGGCCCAGAGAATCGCGCTCGACATCAACGACCTTCAGATCAAGAACGCGCTGAACTCGATCAAGCCGCTGTTCAACCTCACCGGCTCCTACCAGACCTTCGGCCGCGGCGGCCCGGGCTACGTCCGCGCAGGGGGCGTGCCCGTGTTCGTTCCCGGCAACGCCTGGGACGCCTGGAGCATGATGTTCGGTTTCAACTACAACACGTTTTCCTTCGGCCTCCAGCTCCAGCTGCCCTTGCGCGACCGCGCCGGCTCGGCCAACCTCGCCGACGCCGTCGTCAACAAGCGCCTGGCCGCGCTGCGCGAGCGTTCGCTCCAGCAGCAGATCCGGCAGGAAGTGCTGAACGCGATCACCAACGTGGAGAGCAGCCGCGAGGGCGTGCGCCTGGCGCAGATCGCCGTCGACTACGCCCAGAAGCGCGTCGAGGCCGACCAGAAGCGCTACGACCTCGGCGTGATCAACATCTTCTTCCTGCTCTCGGCCCAGAACGATCTCGCCACGGCCCAGTCGAATCTCGTCAACCAGACGGTCAACTACAGGCGGAACCTGCTCATCCTCCAGCAGCGGCTCGGCACGCTGCTTGACGACCGCGGCATCGTCATCGACTGAGCGCGCAAAACCCCTAAGATGAAAAGGCGGGCCCGCGCGCCGGGTCCGCCTTTTTCCGCATGGGCCGCATCCACGTCCTCAGCGACCAGGTTGCCAACAAGATCGCCGCCGGCGAAGTCGTCGAGCGCCCGGCTTCCGTGGTGAAGGAGCTGCTCGAGAACTCGCTCGACGCCGGCGCCGACGACATCCGCGTGGAAGCCGAAGGCGGCGGCCGGCGCCTCATCCGCGTCGCCGACAACGGCTGCGGCATGCTGCGCGACGACGCGCTGCTCGCGCTGGAGCGGCACGCCACGTCGAAGATCTCGCGCGTCGAGGAGCTGGAATCCATCGCCACGCTGGGCTTTCGCGGCGAGGCCCTGCCTTCGATCGCCAGCGTCTCCCGCATGGTGATCGAGACCCGCGCGGCGGAAGAGCCCTCCGGCGCGCGCGTCGAGGTCGCCGGCGGGCGCATCCTGTCGGTCAGCGAATGCGTCCGCCCGCCGGGCACCACCGTCACTGTGCGCGACCTGTTTTTCAACGTCCCTGCGCGCCGCAAGTTCCTGCGCACCGAACAGACCGAGCTGGCCCACATCGCCTCGCTCGTCACCCACTACTCGCTCGCGCACCCTTCAAAGAGTTTCGAGCTCGTGCATGAGGGGCGCCAGTTGCTCTCCGCCGCCCCGGTGGCCACCGCGGCCGAGCGCGTATTCCAGGTTTTCGGCGCCGAGACGCTCGACGAGCTGGTCGAAATCGCGCCGCGGAGCGCGCAGGAGGGCCGCTTCACCCTCTCCGGCTTCATCTCGCGCCCCCAGGTGCAGAAGACCAACCGCAATTCCATCTACTTGTTCGTCAACCGCCGTCTCATCCGCGACCGCCTGTTGCTGCACGCCATCACCGCGGCCTACGCCAACCTGATGCCGCCCTCGGCCTTCCCCTTCGCGCTGCTGTTCATCGACTGCGATCCGGCTGAAGTGGACGTCAACGTGCATCCCTCCAAGACCGAGGTGCGATTCCGCGCCGCCAGCTTCGTCCACGATTTTGTTCGCGACACGCTGCGGGAAACGCTCGTCGCTGCGCGGCCCGCGCCGGCGGCGCCGCTGCCTTCCCCGCCCCCGACGGCCACACCCCAGCCCGGCGCGCGCTTGCCGTATTCCGAGTTCACGCAAGCTCTGGAGGACTTCCGCTGGACGGGCATCCAGCCTGAATCGCCGCGTTCCGTGCTTCCCGAGCTGGAACTCGCGCCACCGCCAGCCCCGCAGCCGCGCCTCGATCTGCAACCGGCCGCGGCCGATGCATCGCAGGCCCCGTCGCCGCCCGCCTCTTCCTCGAGCAGCGCCTGGCCCGGGGAAGAATCCCGGCCTGCTTCGCCAGCCGGGGCGCAGCGCCAGGCCGCCTTCGCCCCGAAGATTCCGGACACCCACAGCGCGCTCCCCTCCGGGCTGGTTCTCGACCCGCCTTCCTCAATGGCCTCGCTCGCCGACGTCCGCATCCTCGGCCAGCTGCACGAGAGCTTCATCATCGCGGCCGGGGCCGACGGCCTGTGGATCATCGACCAGCACGTCGCGCACGAACGCATCCTGTTCGAGAAATTCCTGTACCGTTTCTCGCAGGGCCGGGTGGAGCAACAGAGGCTGCTGCTGCCGCTGATCCTCACGCTGACGCCCGCGCAGGAGGCCGACTACCAGCGCATCGCCGAGGAGCTGGCCCGGGCAGGCTTCGAGACCGAGCCCTTCGGCCGCCGCACCATCGCCGTGAAAGCCGCTCCCGCCGACCTGCCGCATCCGGCGATCGAGCAGGTGCTTTTCGAGGTGCTGGAAATCGCGGACTCGCAGGACCGCCGCTTCGCGCCGGAGGACTTCCGCGCGGCCATGGCCGCGTCGATGGCCTGCCGCGCCGCCATCAAGATCAACACGCGGCTCGAGCCGGAGAAGATGGAATGGCTCGTGCGCGAGCTGGCTCTCACGCGTTACCCGATGAGCTGCCCGCACGGGCGGCCGGTGGCGTTGCGGTACTCAAACCGCGACATTCTGCGCAGCTTCCACCGCATCTGATCGCTCGCCGGGCGCGCCGCAGGCGAGTCCTTCGCGTCAGAACACGAAGCGGAGGCCAAACTGGAAGACGCGGCCGTCGTTGAGCGTGTTGGTGATCTTTCCGAAGGCGGGCGAGGACAGATTGCGCTGCGGCTCGTCAAACTGCGGCGTGTTGGAAAGGTTGTACGCCTCGGCCCGCCATTGCAGCACCCATTCGTTGGGCAGACGGAACTGGCGCGCCACGGCCGCGTTCCAGTTCCAGATGGGCGCCTTGCGGAACGTCCCGCGGCCGAGATTGCCGCGAAGCTGGCCGGGAGCGATGAAAGCGAAACGGCTGCGGGCCAGGATGCGGGGCGCCGTGTCCGGGTGGCCGATGGTCTTGCCGAGGATCGACGGGTCGACGATGTTCGGGCGGTCGCCGGGGCCGCCGTCCACGTTGCCGAAGCCGGGCGCGTCGCTGCCGATGTAAAGCGTCAGCGGCGTGCCCTTCTTCCACATATGGGAGCCGGAGACCTGCCACCCGCCGGCCAGGACCCGCAGCGCGCGGCCCGCGCGCGGCGCGGGAATTTCGTAGGTGTAGTTCCAAAGCAGGCTGTGGGTGGAATCGAAGTTCGACAGCCCTTTCTTGTCGCCGAAGGAGTCGTATTGCCACTGGCTCCGCATGGAGATGACGTCGCGCGCGGCGGCGGTGGTGGCGAAGTCCGGCCCCTCGTCAATCGCCTTGGAGAATGTGTAGACAGCCGAGACGAGAAGCCCCCGCCACAAAGGCAAATCGTATTGCGCCTGGCCGGCGTCGAAATAGGCGATGCCGCCGTTGACGATGGTGCGCGTGTCGTAATACCGGGGGTCGGGGCGGCGCTCGTTTACATTGCCGGTGGTGAGCGGCATGCCGGGCACGGGTTCGGCGCGGTTCATCGTGTAGGCGTTCAGCAGCTTGATGGTGCGGCTTCCGATGTAGTTCAGATGCAGCATGCCGGCGGCGAGGCGGCGCTCCAGCGAGAGCGAATACATGTGCGAGTACGGCGAGCAGAGATCCGGGCTGAGCCAGGCGGGCGAGTAGCGGGCGTCGGGGCGGATGTCGACGCCGCGCAACGGGTCGGCCAGGTAGGGATCGGGCACCATCACATACAGCACGTGCGGCGGGTTCAGGCGGATCTGCTGGTATGTGACGGCGGGAATCGTGGAGAACGTGGTCGTGTAACCGGCGCGCACCACCCAGCCGCGGCCCGCCTGCCAGGCAAGCCCGAGCTGCGGACTCAGGTTGTTGGCATCGGCGTCGTAGGGAATGGTCTCGTAGCGGTGGACCTCGACGGGGCGCGAGTCGGCCATGTAGCGCAGGCCCCAGGTGACGGTCAGCCGCGGATGGGCTTTCCACTGGTCGCCGGCGAACAGGGTGACGGTCCAGTTCCGGTAGCCGCGGTCGATCTGGCCGAGGGCGGCCTCGTACAGCAGCGGCAGGCCGCGCAGGAAGTTTTCGATCGACGTGCGCCCGGCGGTGGCGCCGAACTGGAAATAGCCCCGGCCGTTGTAGGTCTCGCGGCCGTTGAGCTGGAAGCGGGCGAACTCGCCGCCGGCGGTGAACTGGTGGCGTCCGCCGCCGGCGATGCGCCGCCAGAGCCCGCCGTAGCGAAACGTGTTGGTGGCGCGCTCGATGGGGAAATAGGAATCCGGGCCGAGCTCTTCAATGGCGTAGCCGAAGCGGACGCGCGGCCCCACGGCGTTCGGCTCCGGCACCAGGTCGGTGCGGTTGCGGTGAAAGGAGGCGCCAAGCGACCACTCGGAAACGGGAGACAAGACGCGCCTCCAGGCCAGCCGCGCGCGGTGGGCGTGAATGGCCGTGTTCGGGTTCTGGCCCGCGACGAACTGGAAGGCGAGAATGCGCTGGCGGTCGATGGAATGCGAGAGGAAAAGCTGGTCGCGGGCGCCGAGGTTGCGGTCGAGCCGCAAGGTGCCGTTGAGCGAGTCGATGCGCTGCGGCGAGTTGGTATTCAGGGCGCGAGGGTCGAAGTCGGGGCGGTTCGGGGCGGTCTTGGGATAGGCCTCGAGAAAGCGCTGGACGACGGCGCGCACGGCCGGGTCGGAGGCAAGCGGCGTGCGCTCTTCGGGCAAAGGCACCAGCACGTTGCCGTTGACCATGCCGCGGATATCGCGCTGCGAGTAAACGGCCGTCATGGCGCCGAAGAACGGCAGCTTGCCGGCCAGCCGCCCGTCGAAGAAATTCCGGTGGGAGGGCTTCACCGGACCGACCTGAAAGAACGTGCGGGCGTTGAAAACGCTGTTCTGATGCCGGAAGCCGGCTTCGCCGTGCCAGCCTGCAAGAGGCGCCGCGGGCCGCAGCAGCAGCGGCTCGGAGGGCGGCTGGCCGTGCTCGGCCGCGTAGTAAGACGACTCGGGCGAAAACGTGGTGATGGAGGTTGGCCGGGAGCCGAGGCGGATGTTGGCTTCCTTGATGGCGTTGGTGTCGATCAGATAGACGATGACGTTCTCGTTGCGCTGGGCGGCAGCGCCGAGCCGCGGGGCAGCGGGCCGGGCGCCCGCTGGCGCAGACGGGGCGGCGGTTGGCGCGGCTTCCGCAGCAGCGGGCGCGGCAGCAGGGGCCGGGGCTTCAGGACTCTCCGCGGGCTGGCCAACCGGGGCGGCCGGCGGCTCGGCCAACAGAAGGAGGGCCGCAAAAAGGCTGGAAAAAACCACTCTCGTCCTACATTTTACTGACATTTCAGCGAGCTCTGCGGCGAAATTTCCTCAAGGATTCTTCATCTCGCCCGTTGCGTCCCGGGCGCCCGGACCCGTCCACGCCGTTCACTGCTTCTCCACCAGCGAGCGAAGGGCTCGCCAGGCCGATTCCTGGTATTCGAGCTTCAGGCGCTCCTGCCCTTCCAGACGGACCTCGCCGGGCCGCGGGCCTTCCTGGCGGAGACAGCGGCTGAGCAGCACCGTTGCGGTGGAATCGTCGCCGTCGCGGAGGCAGAGGCGGAATTGTTCAGCCGCTTCATCGAAGCGCCCGGCGCGCCACAGGGCGTAGCCGAGATTGAAGGCGATGTCGGGGTCGCCGGGGTTGGCCTCGGCGGCAGAGCGCAGGACGTCGGCGGCGGCGGGGTCGTTCAGGCGGAGCAGCACCGCGCCGAGGTTGTTGAGCACCTCAGGCAGGGGCGCAATGTCGGCCAGCCGGCGCAGAACCTGCGCGGCGGCCAGGAACTCCCCGGTCCTGTGCCGGCAATAGCCGAGAAAGAACAGCGCCTCGCGGTAGTGGATGTCGGCGGGAGCGACCCTCTCGAACCACGACGCGGCTGCCGAATAATTCCGGAATACGAACAAATTCAGGCGGCCCAACTGGTACAGGGCCGGCGAAAAATCCGGGGCGAGCCGCGCCGCCATGGCAAGAAATCTGTGCCGGATTTCCGGGTTTTCCGCGCGCAAACCCCGCGCGTAATTTTCCAGCGCGTCGAGTCGCACGGCGGGATGGTTCCGGGTGAACTCTTCCTCCGCCGTCAGGGATTGCGGCCGGAGGGCGCGCAGCGCCTGCCAGGCGAGCGACGTCTGGGCGGCGGACAACTCGGCAAGCGGCTTCTCGATGAGAAAATCGCCGCGGCGGCGGAGGCGCCTGGCATCGAGAAGATGGGCCGTGATGAGAAGATGCGCGCCGGCTACCGGCTTGCCCGGAACCGCACGGAGCTCGAAGGCGCCGTAAAGGACGAGGTCCGCGTTGGCCTGGACGGCCGCCTCGATGGCGGAGGCGCGCGTGATCACGGCATAGCGGCGAAGGCTGAGCTCCTCCATCGCCTGGTCGCGCTCCTCGGGCGGAACGACCTCGATGCCCTCCGCGGCGAGGTTTTCGATGAGAATTTCGCTGATGGAATCGCCGATCCAGTCAAGCTGGCGGTTCCCGCCGGCGTTGGAAAAGGGCAGGATGAGCAGGGACTCGGCCGCTGCGGCCGCGGCGAGCGTAAGGGAAAGCAGGCAGGCGAGAATGGCGCACGCCGGGGCGCGGCGGCATGCCGGCGCCCGTAGCAGCATGCAGAAGGCCCGCGCCGCACGGGCGCCGAAGAGGCGAAGGGCGGGAAGCCTCGAAGCATCCCGCCCTTCAGTGATCACGGCGCGACCCGGGTCAGGAACCGGACTCCTCCTCTTCGCGGCCCTCGCGCATCGCCTTGAGCCGCTCCTCGCGCCGCTTGGCGCGCTCTTCGGCGCGCTTGATCAGCTGCGCGCCGACCAGCTGGAGGATGGCCAGCTCCGCCCCGTCGCCCTTGCGCCAGCCCACGCGGATGATCTGCGAGTAGCCGCCGTTGCGCTGGGCGAACCGCGGCGCGATCTTGTCGAACAACTTCTTGACCGAGGAGGGCGTCAGCAGGAAGCGCGCCGCCTGGCGGCGTGCGTGAAGGGTGTCCTGCTTGCCCAGGGTGATCATCTTGTCGAGGAGCGGTTTGGCGGCTTTCGCCTTGGGAACGGTGGTGATGATGCGCTCGCCTTCGCTCTCGATCACGCTGGTGACCAGATTCCGCAGCAAGGCGCGGCGGGCGCTCATGTCACGCTTCAGCTTGAATCCTGCTCGTTTGTGCCTCATATCTCGTCTTCTTCCTTGTGGCGGCCGTGCCGTCGGCGGCCGGTGCTATTCGCTCATCTCCTGGGGCTCGATGCCTCCGGGCACGACCGGGTTGCCGGAGGGGTCAAGAAGCCGTCCCTGGCTGTCGATCTTCATGCCGAAGGAAAGGCCGAGCCCGGCGAGAATTTCCTTGATCTCGCTCAGTGATTTGCGTCCGAAATTCTTGGCGCGGAGCATTTCGGCCTCGGTCTTCTGCACGAGGTCGCCGATGGTCTGGATATTGGCGTTCTTCAGGCAGTTGTAGGAGCGCACGCTCAGTTCGAGCTCCTCGACCGAGCGGTTGAGGATGTCATAGAGGGCGCCGGCCGGACGCTGCACGGCCTCTTCGGCGGCCTCGGGGGTCTCCTCGAAGTTGATGAAGATGGCCATGTGGTCCTTCAGCAGCTTGGCGGCCATGCCGATGGCGTCCTGGGGGCTCACGGCGCCGTTGGTCCAGACTTCGAGGATGAGCTTGTCAAAGTCGGTCATCTGGCCGAGCCGCGCCGCCTCGACGGTGTACTTCACCTTGCGCACCGGCGAGTGCACGCTGTCGATGGGGATGTAGCGGAGCGGGAGGTCCTCGTCGAAGTTGCGGTCGCGGCTCACATAGCCGCGGCCCTTCTTGAGCCGCATCTCGATGTGGAGCGAGCCGCCCGGGCTGACGGTGGCGATGTGCACGTTGCGGTCGAGAACCTCGACATCCGGCCCGGTTTCGATCATCGCCGAGGTGACTTCGCCGGGCTGGTCGGCATGAAGGGTCAGGGTCTTCACGCCGTCATCCGCCATCTTGAACGGAATCTGCTTGAGGTTCAGGATGATGTCGGTGGCGTCTTCCACCACGCCGGGAATGGGGCTGAATTCATGCTCGACGCCCTCGATGCGGACGGCCGTAATGGCCGCCCCCTCGATGGAGCTGAGCAGGATGCGCCGCAGCGCATTGCCGATGGTGGTCCCGAAACCGCGCTCGTAGGGCTGGGCGGTGAACATGCCGTACCTGTCGGTGAGGGTCTCGGTGTTGGCGACCAGCCGCTTGGGTTTCTGGAAATTCTTGAACATCAGCACGCTCCTCTTACTTCGAATAGAGCTCGACGATCATCTGCTCTTCGAGCTTGATCTGGACCAGATCCTCGCGGGCCGGCTGCGTCAGGATCCTGGCCTTGAGGCCTTCCCGGTCCACTTCGATCCAGTTGGGCGCCGGCAGGTGGGCCGTGGCTTCCAGCGAGCCGAGAATGGCCGGGTTGTTGCGGCTCTTCTCGCGCACCTCGACGACGTCGCCGGGGCGCAGCAGATAGGAGGGGATGTCGACCTTGCGCCCGTTGACGGCGATGTGGCCGTGGCGGACGAGCTGCCGGGCCATGGCCCGCGATGCGCCGAAGCCCGACCGGAACACGACGTTGTCCAGCCGCCGCTCCAACATGTTGAGCAGCGTCGCGCCGGTGACGCCCTTCATGCGCGAGGCCTTCTCGAACAGATTGCGGAACTGGGTTTCGGTGAGCCCGTAGTACCGCTTTGCCTTCTGCTTCTCGCGCAATTGCAGGCCGTAGCCCACGATCTTCGGCCGGCGGTCCCTGCCGTGCTGGCCGGGCGGCGCGTTGCGGGTTTCAATGGCGCACTTCGGGCTGTAGCAGCGGGCGCCTTTCAGGAACAGTTTCATTCCTTCTCGTCTGCACAGGCGGCAGACCGGACCAGTGTATCGAGCCAATGGACCTCCTTCGTTCTCTCTGAACCGAGGTGCAGTTTACGGCAGCCTGGCGGCTGCTTTCTTCCTGCTTTCTGCCGGGCGGCTCGCCGCCGCCCTCCGACGCCGTAGCGTCCGTAAGAAACCCTGCCTGGAGCGCGCGGCGGCCCAAAGCCGCGGCCGCGCCCCGTGAATCAAGACCAGGCCGCGGACATCACACGCGCCGCCGTTTCGGCGGGCGGCATCCGTTGTGCGGGATGGGGGTGACGTCCTTGATGACCTTGACGTCCATGCCGGCCGTGGCGAGAGCCCGGATGGCGGACTCGCGGCCGGAGCCGGGCCCGGCCACGCGCACTTCCACCTGCCGCATGCCGACCTCTTTCGCCCTGTTGGCGGCGGTGAGAGAGGCCTGCTGCGCGGCAAACGGCGTGCCCTTGCGCGAGCCCCGGAAACCGAGCGAGCCGGCGCTGGACCAGGCGACGGTGTTGCCGGCCGGGTCGGTGAAGGTGACGATCGTGTTGTTGAACGTCGCCTGGATGTGGCAAATGCCCACCGGAACGTTCTTCTTCTCTTTCTTCTTGAACGACTTCTTCTTGCCAGCCTTGGGTTGCTGCTTCGCCATCTGAGTCGGTGTTCTCCCTCGCGAGTCTTACTTGCCGGCCTTCTTCTTGTTGGCGACGGTCCCGCGGCGCGGCCCCTTGCGGGTGCGCGCGTTGGTGTGGGTGCGCTGGCCGCGAACCGGGAGGCCGCGGCGGTGGCGCAATCCGCGATAGGAGCCCATCTCGATGAGCCGCTTGATGCTCATCGAGATCTCCTTGCGCAGATCGCCTTCGACGGCGCCTTCCTCTTCAATGATCTGGCGGAGGCGCGTGACCTCCTCCTCGGTCAGCTCGCCGATCTTCTTGTTGAAGTCGATGCCTGCGCGGTACAGGATCGACTGGGCGCGGCTCCGCCCGATGCCGTAAATGTAGGTGAGACCGATCTCGGCCCTTTTCCGGGCCGGAAGATCCACGCCTGCGATTCTTGCCATACGTCCTGCCTCCTGCTAGCCCTGCCGCTGCTTGTGTTTCGGATTCTTGCAGATCACCCGCACCACGCCGTGGCGGTGGATGATCTTGCACTTGTCACAGATTTTCTTGACCGATGCCCGGACTTTCATGACATGCCTCTGCTATGAGAACCTTTTTCGGCCCGCCGCTCAGCGGCGCGGCAAAACCTTCACCACGCGGCCCCGGCCGGGGTCGGAAGCCGAAAGTTCGACTTCCACGCGATCCCGCAGCCGCAGCCGCTCAAAACCCCGTCTCACCGCGGGCGCCAAGTGGGCGACCACCTCGCGGTGATCCGCCAGCCTGACCTTGTAGGTCAGCGCCGGCAGAATCTCGATCACTTCCCCGGCGGCGGCTTGCGCGCCGGCTTTCTCTTCCGTCACGGCCGCGTCAACACCCACGGACCGTTGGACGTCACCGCGACGGTGTGTTCGAAGTGGGCGGCGACGCTGCCGTCCCTCGTCACCGCCGTCCAGCGGTCGTCCAGAACCTTCGTTTCCGGCCGGCCGGCGTTCACCATCGGCTCGATGGCGAGAACCATGCCTTCCTTCAGGCGCGGGTTCTCGTTGCGCCGGTCGACGTAATTCGGCACCTGCGGCTCCTCGTGGAGCGACGACCCGATGCCGTGGCCGACGAATTCCCGCACCACCGAGAACCCGTTCTGCGTCACGTGCCGCTCGATGGCGCCGCAGACGTCGAACAGGCGGTTGCCCGCCTTCATCTGCTCAATAGCCAGCTCCAGGGCCTCTTCGGTGACCCGCAGCAGCCTCTGCGTCTCCTCGCTGACCTTGCCCACCGGCACCGTGATCGCCGAGTCCCCGTAATAGCCGTCCACGGCGACGCCCGTGTCGATGGAGACGATGTCGCCTTCCTTCAACACCCGCCTGGCGGAGGGCATGCCGTGGACCACTTCTTCGTTGACCGACGTGCACAGCACGAACGGATACCGCCCGCCTGCCGCCGGCACGTAATAGCCCTTGAACGCGGGCTTGGCGCCTGCCTCCCGGATCATCCGTTCCGCCTCGACCTCAAGGTCGAGCGTGGTGATGCCCGGCCGGACCATCTCCTTCAGCCTCTGAAGGATCTGGTACACGATCAGGCCCGCCTTGCGCATCTTGTCCAGCTCTGCCGGACTTTTCCGGATGATCATTTCAGTTTCAGCAAACCCCGGATTCTGTCAAAGATCTCCTCCGGGCTTCCGTCGCTGCCGTCCACTTCGTACAACGGGCCGCCGCGGTCCCTGTAAAAATCGAGCAGGGGCCGGGTCAGCCGTTCATAAGCTTCCAGCCGCTCGCGGATCACCGACTCCCGGTCATCATCGCGGATCACCAGGCGCGCGCCGTCCCGGTCGCAAACACCAGGCTGGCGGGGTGGACTTGACGTCAGACTGTAGAGAGTCCCGCACACCGGGCAGACTCGACGGCCCGCAATCCGCGCGATAACTTTAGTGTAATCCACCTTCAAGTGAATTACCAAATGCCGATAGCCGCGCTCGCCGAGCAGGCGGTCCAGCTCTTCGGCCTGCGGCAGCGTGCGCGGGTAGCCGTCGAGGATGAAACCCCGGCGGCAATCCGGCTGGGCGATGCGGTCCGCCACCAGGCGGTTCACCGCTTCATCGGGCACCAGCCGCCCGGCCTGCATGATTTCCTTTACTTGCAGCCCGAGCGCGTCCCCGGAAGCGATCCGCTCGCGCAGCATGTCCCCGGTGGAAATGTGCGGAACGCCCAGCGCGGCCTTCAGCAGCTTGGCCTGTGTGCCCTTGCCCGACCCCGGCGGACCGAACAGGATAATCGCCGCCGGCCGCCAGCCCGGAGCGTTTTGCTCCGCCGCCACCTGGTTTTGTGATTCTTCCATCAGGCTCCGCGAGCGGCCCGCTCCGCCGTCGGCGGCGCGGCCGCGGTCCTCGACCTGGAGGACCTTCCTCCTGTCTCAAAACATCAGAACGAGCTTCGCCGGCCGCGGATCCTTCCGGCCCGCGGCGTAAATCCGTCATAGTGGCGCATGATCAGCTGCGCCTCGACCTGGTTCACCGTGTCCATGGCCACGCCCACCACGATCAGCAGCGAAGTGCCGCCGAAGTAGAACGTCACCCCGAGGCCGTCGAGCAACCAGCGCGGGAAATGCGCGTCAATCCAGTTGCCGAGCGCCGCCGGCGGCAGGTGCTGCAACTTCAGCCCGCCGATCATGATTTCCGGGATCAGCGCCAGCACGGCCAGATACAGGCCGCCGACCACGGTGATCCGCGTGAGAATCCGGTTGATGTATTCCGCCGTGTTGCGCCCCGGGCGGATGCCGGGGATGAAGCCGCCGTACTTGCGCATGTTGTCGGCGGCTTCGTTCGGGTTGAAGATGATGCTGACGTAGAAGAACGAGAAGAAAATGATCAGCACGATGAAGAGCAGCACATAGGGCGGTTCGCCCGGCCGCAAGGAGCCCAGAATGCTGGTGAGCCACTTGCTGTTGGCGACAAAAGGCAGGCCCTGAAGCGTGGCCGGGAAGGCCAGCAGCGAGGAGGCGAAAATGATGGGGATGACCCCGCCGGCATTCACCTTGAGCGGCATATGGGTGGACTGCCCGCCCATCATGCGGCGGCCGACCACGCGCTTGGCGTACTGCACCGGGATGCGGCGCTCGCCTCGCTCCACCAGCACGATGAAGGCGACCACCAGCACCATGATGGCGAGGATGATGATGAGCTGAAGCGGGTTCCAGACGTTGGTGACGAAGGTGTTCTGGTAGATGTTGGCCACGGCGGCGGGCAGGCCGGCGACGATGCCCGCGAAAATGATCAGCGACATGCCGTTGCCGACGCCGCGCTCGGTAATCTGCTCGCCCAGCCACATGATGAAGGCCGTGCCGGTGGTGAGCGTCAGCATGGTGAGCGCCACGAAGCCGAAGCCCGGGTTGAGCACGAAGTCGCCCTGGCGCTGCAACGCGGTGGCGATGAACAGCGACTGCATCAGCGACAGGCCGACGGTGAGATAGCGGGTCCACTGGGTGATCTTGCGGCGGCCGAGCTCGCCTTCCTTCTGGAGCTTTTCGAGCGTCGGCACGACGACGGTCAGCAACTGGAGCACGATCGACGCCGTGATGTAGGGCATGATGCCGAGGGCGAAGATCGTCAGCCGGCGGAACTGGCCGCCGGAGAACAGGTCGAGGAAGCCGAACAACGTACCCTGGTTGCGCCGGAAAAACTCCTCGAACCGGATGGCGTCGACGCCGGGGATCGGAATGGCCGCCCCCAGCCGGTACACGGCCAGCAGGCCCAGCGTGAACAGGACCCGCTGTCGCAGATCCGGGATCCGGAACACATTGGCCAGAGCTTCAAAGAATTTCTGCATGGCTCATCCACGGGATGACGCCTCCGGCTCGGCAGCCGCCGGCCGGGCGCGCCGTTATTTCTTTTCTTCCTTCGGCCCGCGCTTCGGCAGCCCGAGCGCCGTGGCCGTGCCGCCCGCGGCCTCGATCTTCCGGATCGCGGTCTCCGAAAACAGATGCGCGGCCACCGAGATCTTGCGCGTCAGCTCGCCGTTGCCGAGCACCTTGAGGCCGTCGCCGAGCTTCCGGATCACGCCCTGCTCGAGCAGCGACTCCGGGGTGAACGTGTCGCCGGGGAGCTTTTCGAGCTGGCCCACGTTGACGATGGCGAAATGCTTCCTGAAGAGGGCGTTTGAAAAACCGCGCTTGGGCAGCCGGCGGTGCAGCGGCATCTGGCCGCCTTCAAACCCGCGCATGTGGCCGTAGCCGCTGATCGACTTCTGGCCCTTCTGGCCGCGGCCGGCCGTCTTGCCGCGCCCGGATCCCATGCCGCGGCCGACGCGGCGCTGCTGTTTGACCTGGCCCTTGGGCGGCTTGAGATTGCTGAGGTTCATGCCGGTTTCCTTTCTCCCGCGCCTTGGCCCACGATCTCCAGGTACAGCGGCGCCTTCGCCACCACGCCGCGGAAGGCGGGCGTGTCGGGCTTCTCCACCACCTGGTTCAGCTTGCGGAGCCCCAGCGCGCGGACGATCTTCTTGTGGCTCGCATGAGCGCCGATGGTGCTGCGCTTGAGCCGGATTTTCACTGTCGCCTCTGCCATGTTACAGATTCTCCGGTTGGATGCCGCGCAGCGCGGCCACCTCCGCCCTGCTGCGGAGCTGGTCGAGCGCGTTGATGGTTGCCTTGACGACGTTGTGGGGGTTGGTGGTTCCGAGCGACTTGGTGAGAACGTTGCTGATGCCGGCAGCTTCGATCACGGCGCGGACCGGGCCTCCGGCGATGACGCCGGTGCCGTCGGGAGCGGGCTTCAGCAGCACCGCTCCGGCGCCGAAGCGGCCGAGCGAAAGGTGCGGAATGGTCGTGCCGAGCGTGTTGACCTGGCGCAGGTTCTTCTTGGCCGCCTCGATCGCCTTCTTGATGGCGGCAGGCACTTCCTTGGCCTTGCCCTTGCCGTAGCCGACGACTTTCTGCTCCGGGTCGCCGACGACGACCAGCGCCGAGAAGCTGAGGTTCTTGCCGCCCTTCACCACCTTGGTGACGCGGTTGATGCTGACGACCTGCTCCTTCAGGTTGAGCGTCTTCGGGTCGATCCGTTTTACGCGATTCGGTGTCATTGTCAGAACTCCAGTCCCGCCTCGCGGGCGGCGTCGGCCAGCGCCTTGATGCGTCCGTGATAGAGGTAGCCGCCGCGGTCGAAGACCACCCGGGTGATGCCCTTTTCACGGGCCCGCTCGGCGATGAGGCGGCCGATCTCCTTCGCGCCGGCAATGTTGCCCCCGCTTGCCGTGGCGCCTTTCTCGTTGCTCGAGGCCGCGACGAGCGTGCGGCCGGCGCGGTCGTCGATGATCTGCGCGTAGATGTGCTTCAGGCTGCGGAACACGGCCAGGCGCGGCCGCTCCGGGGTGCCCTTCACCCTGCGCCGGATGCGGACGTGGATCCGCCGGCGGCGTGCGTCTTTGTCAACTGAGCGCTTCATATCTCTTCCTCAAACCCCCGGCCATTACTTGCCGCCCGCGCCGGTCTTGCCAACCTTCTTGCGCAGGACTTCGCCCGTGTAGCGGATGCCCTTCTGCTTGTAAGGCTCCGGCGGACGCAGGCTGCGGATGTTGGCCGCCACCTGCCCGAGCAATTGCTTGTCGATGCCGCTGAGCACGATGTGGGTGTTCTTCTCCACCTTGCAATCGATGCCCTGCGGCAGCATGAACTCGATCGGGTGCGAATACCCCAGCGAGAAGATGATCACGTTGCCCTTGACCTCGGCGCGGTAGCCGATGCCGACGATGTCGAGCTCGCGCGTGAAGCCCTGGCTGACGCCCGTGACGGCGTTGGCCGCCAGCGCGCGCGTGAGCCCGTGCAGCGCGGCGTATTCGTCGCCGTCGCGCTTCACCTCGAGAAACCCGTCATTTTTCTCGATCCGGATGCCTTTCGGCACGGGCACCGTGAGCTTGCCCTTCGGACCTTCGACGAGCAGCTGCTCGCCGATCTGCACCTTCACGCCCGCCGGCAGCGGGATCGGTTTCTTTCCGACTCTAGACATCTCTTGACTCCAGTCCGCTTTCCAGGAAACCTGTGGATTTCCAGACCTGAATTCCGTTCACGCTGCTAGTAGACCCTGCACAGGAGCTCGCCGCCCACGTTCTGCTTGCGGGCCTCCCTGCCGGTCATGACCCCTTTCGGGGTGGTGAGAATGTTGACGCCCAGGCCGCCGAGCACCTTGGGGATCTCCTTGCTGCCGACGTAAACGCGGCAGCCCGGCTTGGAGACGCGCTCGAGATTGGAGATGACCGGCGCCCCCTTCTCGTCGTACTTGAGGTAGACGCGGATGGCCTTGTGGCTGCCTTCGTCGACGATCTTGTAGTTCAGGATGTAGCCCTCATCCTTGAGAATGCGGGCGATCTCCAGCTTGAGCTTCGAAGCCGGCACATCCACCTTGGGAAACTTGGCCTTCAGGCCGTTGCGGATGCGCGTCAGCATGTCGGCGATGGGATCGGAAACCATATCGGAAAACTCTTCCTCAAAACTTCTGTCGAGTGGCCTCGGTTTGGCGTGCTCAGCCGCGGCCGCGCGGCCGCGCTGCTGCGCCAGTTGCTTGCCCTCTACCAGCTCGCCTTGGTCACGCCGGGGATCTCCCCGGCGAGAGCCAGCTGCCGGAAGCAGATGCGGCAGAGCTGGAACTTCCGCAGATAGCCGCGCGGGCGGCCGCAACGTTTGCAGCGGTTGCGGTGCCGGACGGCGATCTTCGGGGTCTTCTTGCCGGCGGCTTTGTCGCGCTGGATCTTCTCTTCCAGCTTGCGGTCCCTGGCAATTTTCGCTGTCGTCGCCATTTCGCTTTGAATCCTCTCCTGTCCTGGCGGGCTCAGTTCTGCCGGAAGGGCATGCCCATGTGCTTGAGCAGGGCCAGCGCCTCGGCGTCGGTCTTCGCGGTGGTGGTGATGCAGATGTTCATTCCCTTCACCTTCTCCACCTTCTCGTAGGAGATCTCCGGGAAGATGAACTGGTCGCGCACGCCGAGCGTGTAGTTGCCGCGGCCGTCGAAGCTGCGGGTGCTGAGGCCGCGGAAGTCGCGCACGCGCGGCAGGGCGACGTTCATGAGCCGGTCGAGGAACTCGTACATGCGGTCGCCGCGCAGCGTCACCATGCAGCCGATCGACATGCCCTCGCGGAGCTTGAACGCGGCCACCGACTTCCGCGCCCGCGTCACCACCGGCTTCTGGCCGGTGATCTGCGCCAGCTCCTGCACGGCGCCGTCCATGAGCTTCGGGTTCTGCGTCGCTTCGCCGAGCCCGATATTGATCGTGATCTTGTCGAGCTTCGGCACCGACATGACGTTCTTGTAGCCGAACTCCTTCATCAGCGCCGGAACCACCGTCTTCTGGTAGTGTTCCCTGAGTCTCGCCTTCATTGCCTGTTCCTCTCGTGCGTTTCCCCGCTCACTTCTTGTCGAGGATCTCGCCGGTCTTCACCGCCACGCGGACGCGGCGCGGCTTGCCGCCGACCATCTCGGTGCGCGTGCCGATGCGCGACGTCTTGCCGTCGCTGGTGACGATCATCACGTTGGAGACGTGGATGGGGCTCTCGCGTTCGGCGATGCCGCCCTTGATGCCGCGGGCCGGGTTCGGCCGGACGTGCTTCTTGACCATCATCACGCCCTCGACCAGGATGCGGCCGGTCTCGCGGTTGACTTCCAGCACGCGCCCCACCTTGCCCTTGTCCCGCCCCGCGATCACCTTCACCACGTCGTTCTTGCGGATGCGGATCCGCAGGGGCTTCTGCTTGTCGTGGCTCTTGGCCAGCCGGCTCGCCATGTCAGATCACCTCCGGGGCAAGCGATACGATTTTCATGAAGCGCTTGTCGCGCAGCTCGCGCGCGACAGGGCCGAAGACGCGGGTGCCGATCGGCTCGCCCAGGTCGTTGACCAGCACGGCGGCGTTGGAATCGAAGCGGATGTAGGTGCCGTCCTTGCGGCGGGTCTCCTTGCGCATCCGCACGATGACGCACTTGACCACCTTGCCCTTCTTGATGTTGGAGTCGGGCGCGGCCTCCTTGACGCTGGCCGTGATGATGTCGCCGAGGCCCGCCTGAAGGCCCTTGTCGCCGCCGCGCGGCAAAATGCACATCAGCTTGCGGGCGCCGCTGTTGTCGGCGACCTCGAGCATCGTTCTCATTCCGATCATGGCAGTGTCCTCGCTCTTGCTGCTGTCAAAACCCTCGCGGCCGCCACTACTGCTCCAGCTCGACCGGCGCGACGCTGGTGTCGGCCGCGCGGCGGATGACTTCGGCCAGCGTCCACCGCTTCAGCCGGCTCAGGGGGCGGCTTTCGACAATGCGCACCATGTCGCCGAGCCGGGCCATGCCCGTCTCGTCGTGCGCGTAAAATTTCTTGCGCCGGGTCACGATCCGCTTGTAGAGCGGGTGCGGCACGCGGCGGGTGACCTCGACGACGATCGTCTTGGCCATTTTCGTCGACACGACCTGGCCCACCTTCTCGTTCTTGCGCTTCACGGGTGTTTCCGCCATGGTGTTACTTCGCCTCCGCCTGCTTCAGCTCCCGCTCGCGCCGCACAGTGAGGATGCGGGCCTTGTCCTTGCGCAACTCGCGGTATTTCTTCAGCCCGTCCATCTGCCCCAGCGACATCTGGAGCCGCAGATGGAACATCTGCTCGTCGATTTCGCGGAGCTTCGTTTCCAGCTCCCGGGTGTCCAGCTCTCGAATCTTGTCGGCCTTCATGACATCATCCCGTTCTGCGCCGTCTCAGGCGTCGGTCTCCTGCCGGACGACGAATTTGGTGCGCACCGGCAGCTTCATCGCCGCCAGGCGCATGGCTTCGGCGGCCGTCTCCTGCGGCACGCCTTCCATCTCGAAGAGGATCTTGCCCGGACGCACCACGCACACCCAGTCCTCGGGCGCGCCCTTGCCCTTGCCCATACGGGTTTCGGCAGGCTTCTTGGTGATCGGCTTGTCGGGGAAGACCCGGATCCAGATCTTTCCGCCGCGCTTGACAAAGCGCGTCATCGCAATGCGGGCAGCCTCGATCTGACGGCCGCTGACCCAGGCCGGGCCGAGCGCCTTCAGCCCGAACTCGCCGAAGGCGATGGTCGAGCCGCGCCACGCCTTGCCCTTGCGGCGCCCGCGCTGTTGTTTGCGGTACTTGACTTTCTTCGGCATCAACATGGGTTGTTTTCTCCCTTGTCAGTTCCGGCAGCCCGGTCTCAGGCCGCCCCCGATGGCTCCTCGGGCAGAGGCGGCGGCGCGAACTCCACCGCCGAAGCCGGGGCCGCCGGTTCGGCGGCAGGCGGCGCCTGTATGGCCGGGGCGCGCTCGGGCCGCGGCTCGCGGCGCTCCCGCCGCTCGGGGCGCGGGTTCCGGCGCGGCTCGTCGCTGCGGGTGCGGCGGCTGAAGCCGTCGGTCGGCACTTCGCCCTTGTAAACCCAGACCTTGATCCCGATGACGCCGTAGGTCGTGTAGGCCTCGGCGAAGCCGTAATCGATGTCGGCGCGCAGGGTGTGCAGCGGCAGCTGCCCTTGCAGGTACCACTCGCTGCGGGCGATCTCGGCGCCGTTCAGGCGGCCGGAAACGCGCACCTTGATGCCCTTGCACCCGAACCGCTGGGCGCTTTCCACCGCCTTGCGCATGGCGCGCCGGAAGGCGATGCGCTTTTCCAGCTGCATGGCGATCGACTCGGCCACCAGCTGCGCGTCCATCTCCGGCTTGTGGACTTCCTGGATGTCGATGAAAACCTCGCGCTTCGTCTTCTGCGCCAGCTCCTGCTTCAGCTTCTCGATCTCGGCGCCCTTGCGCCCGATGATGATGCCGGGCCGCGACGTGTGGATGGTGATGCGCAGCTTGCTGCCGCCCGGCCGCTCGACCTCGACGGCGCTGACGCCGGCCGACTTGAGCCGTTCGCGCAGCATCTCCTTCAGCTCGAGGTCCTCGTGCAGGAGCTTCGCGTAGTCCTGCGTCGCGAACCAGCGCGAGCGCCAGTTCTTGGTGATTCCCAACCGGAATCCGTAAGGGTGAACTTTCTGGCCCATATTCTCTGCTCCCCGCCTATTGCTCCTGCGGCCGGCCCTCTTTGGGGGCCACCTTGACCACGATGTGCGACATCCGCCGCTGGTAGCGGTAGGCCCGGCCCATCGGGGCCGGACGGATGCGCTTCAGCCGCGGCCCTTCGTTGACATAGGCCTCGACGACATAGAGCTCGTCAACGTCGATGTCGGCATCGCGGTTCTCCGCATTGGCGATCGCCGAGCGCAGCACCTTCTCGATAATGGGCGCCACGCGCTTGTTGGTCGTACGCAAAATCGTGATGGCGTCGCCCGCCTTCTGGCCGCGGATCAGGTCGATGACGAGCCGCGCCTTCTGCGGCGACGTCCTCACCATTCTCGCTTCGGCTTTCGCAATCATCCTGCTTCTTCCTTTCGCTTCTCCAGCCGGCCGGGCTCAGCTCTTGCCCGACTTGTCCCCTTTGTTGGCGTGGCCCTTGAACGTGCGCGTGGGCGAGAACTCGCCCAGCTTGTGGCCCACCATGTTCTCGGTGATGTAAACGGGGATGAATTTCTTGCCATTGTGCACCGCCAGCGTATGCCCGACGAATTCCGGCAGGATCGTCGAGCGCCGCGACCAGGTGCGGATCACCTTCTTTTCGTTCCTCGCGTTCATCGCGAGGATCTTCTCGAGCAGATGCCCGTCGGTGAACGGCCCTTTTTTCAGTGAACGGCCCATCGTCTGTCTGCCTCTCTCCCGTTACTTCGACTTGGACCGCGGCGTCACGATGAAGCGGTCCGTCCGTTTGTTGTTCCTGGTCTTGTAGCCGCGGGTGGGCTGGCCCCACGGCGTCACCGGATGGCGCCCGCCGGAGGTGCGCCCCTCGCCGCCGCCGTGCGGGTGGTCGACGGGGTTCATCGACACGCCGCGGTTGTGCGGCCGGCGGCCCTTCCAGCGGCTGCGGCCCGCCTTGCCGAGCGACTCGTTCTCATGGTCGAGGTTGCCCACCTGCCCGATGGTCGCGTAGCACTTCACGCTCACTTTGCGGACCTCGCCGCTCGGCAGCTTCACGAGCGCCCACTCGCCTTCCTTGCTGACCAGCTGGGCGGCGGCTCCGGCCGAACGCACCATCTGCCCGCCCTTGCCCGGGCGCAGCTCGATGTTGTGGATGGTGGTGCCCGACGGGATGTTTTCAAGCGGCAGCGCATTGCCGGGCCGGATGTCGGCCTCCGGCCCGCTCATCACCGTCTGGCCCACCGTCAGGCCCACGGGCGCGAGAATGTAGCGCTTTTCGCCGTCGGCGTAATGCAGCAGCGCGATGCGCGCCGAGCGGTTGGGGTCGTACTCGATGGCCGCCACGCGCGCCGGCACGCCCGTCTTGTCGCGGCGGAAGTCCACGATGCGGTACCGGCGCTTGTGCCCGCCGCCGCGGAACCAGATGGTGATCTGGCCCTTGTTGTTGCGGCCGCCGGAGCGCGTCTTGCCCTCGACGAGGCTTTTCTCGGGCCGGTCCTTGGTGATCTCGTCGCGCGTGACGACGGTCATGAACCGCCGCGACGGCGTGACGGGCTTGAACGATTTCACTGGCATCTCGGCTCTCCCTTAAAGCTCGGCAAACTCGGGCATCTTCTCGCCCGCCTTCAGGCGGACATAAGCCTTCTTCCAGTCCGAGGTGTAGCCGGCGTAGCGGCCGCGCCGCCGCAGCTTGCCCTCGAACGTGGCCGTGCGCACGTCCTCGACCTTCACCTTGAACAGCTTCTCGACCGCGTTGCGGATGTCGGTCTTGGTGGCGTCCAGCTTGACCTGGAAGCAGAGCGTGCGCTCGCCTTCCTTCTTGCCCACGGCCTTTTCCGTAATGATGGGGCGGAGGATCACGTCGTAGATGTTCATTGCGCCAGCGCCTCCGACAGCTTCTTCGCGGCTGCCTCGCTCATCAGAACCGTCTTGTGGGCCAGCAGGTCGTAGGTGGTGACGTCCCGCGTGGCCACCAGCTTCACGCCCGGCAGGTTGCGGCTGCCGAGCTCGAGGTTGCGGTTGGCCTCGTTCGTGTTCACCAGCAGCACGGTGCGGTCGGCCTGGAGGTTGCGCAGCACCTCGGCCATGGTCTTCGTCTTGTGGTCGGCCAGCGTCCAGCCGGAGACGACCTTCAGCTCGCCGTCGCGCAGCTTGGCCGAAAGCGCCGAGCGCAGCGCGCCGAGCACCATCTTGCGGTTCAGCCGGTAGGAGTAGTCGCGCGGGACCGGGCCGTGCACGGTGCCGCCGTGGCGCCACAGCGGCGAACGGATCGAGCCCATGCGCGCGCGGCCGGTGCCCTTCTGCCGCCACAGCTTCTTGCCGGAACCCTCGACTTCGCCGCGCACCTTCGTCTTGGCCGTGCCGCGGCGCAGGCCGGCCAGGTGGTGGCGGACGCTCTCATACAGCAGGTGCTCATTGACCGGCGCATTGAAAACCGCGTCGGACAGCTCGAGCTCGCCCACCTTGTTGTTCTTCAGATCGAAGACGTCAACCTTCGCCATGGCAATGTCACCTCTTTGCGCGGCGCACGATCACGTAGCCGCCATTGGGCCCGGGCACGGCGCCCTTGACCATCAGCACGTGGTCCTCGGGGTCCACGTCGATCACCTCGAGGTTGCGGACCGTCACCTGCGCATTGCCCATGTGGCCGCCCATGCGCGTGCCGGGGAAGACCCGCGACGGATAGCTCGAAGCGCCGATCGAGCCGGGCGCACGGTGGAACATCGAGCCGTGCGTCGCGTCGCCGCCGCCGAAGCCGTGCCGCCTGACCACGCCGGCGAAGCCGCGGCCCTTGCTGATGCCGGTCACGTCCACCTTCTCGTTCGGCTTGAACTGGTCCACCAGCACGCGGTCGCCGGGCTTGAGGTCGCCCGAGCCGCCCTTGAGCCGGAACTCGCGCAGAAACCGCACGCCGCCCTCGAGACCGGCCTTCTTCAGATGG
>Ga0209162_1000929_pt1 | contig 30507 bp, 25 predicted proteins | sample YNPNPMetaG_FD_187121 | JGI IMG/M metagenome (GOLD analysis project Ga0209162, IMG submission 187121) | Anoxygenic and chlorotrophic microbial mat microbial communities from Yellowstone National Park, USA - YNP NP MetaG (SPAdes) (version 2) ...
TCTCTGGCGCAACGTCAAGCGCGACAAGACCCACAACCGTTCCTTCCCCACCTTCGAGGCTCTCGTCGAGGCAGTGGATACAGCTCTTGCCGCCTTCCAGAACAACCCGGCTGCCGTCCGTCAGCTTATGGGCTCCCACCTTGAAGCGACGGCTCATTGCCCTCGCAAAGCGGCCTGGCCCAAACATTATCTGAAGGACTATAGCAGGTCACGGTGCCAGCGCCGGGCGCGGCTGGACGACGATGCGCCAGCAGGCGACATCATCGAGCGGCACGTTGGTAAAATGCACCAGGCCGGTATGGTCGGTTTCGCCGCGGAAGCTCTGTTCGGCGGTCTCCAGGAACACTGTGCTGCCAGCCTGGTCGAAAGGGTCGGCATCGGGCAATTCGACACAGATCCGCACCATGCCCTCCTCATCGTGCTCATCCGGAGCGAGTACCTCAACGGTGATGTGCGGATCGTCGTCGCTGGTCTGCGGAACGGTATAGGCATAGCGCAGGCGCAGGCCGATGGCGCGGGCCAGGGCGGGCGGGCGCATGAAGGTCAGCAGCGCTTCGGAGAACTGGATCGCAATCGCGTCGTGGAGGCGCGCAACCGCCGATTGGATGCTGGAAGTTGCACTGGCGAGCGCGCCCAGCGGCGCGGGCGGGATGCGCAAGAAGCTCAGGTCGGGCACGGGCGGCTCGGGGAAACTGACCGCTTCGTGGCCGTAGAGCGCCTCCAGCGCGGAGCGCAACGCCTCGGATTCAGCTCTACAACTGGCGCAGCCTTGCAGGTGCGCCTCAACCTCGCGCAGCGCCGCTGTCAGTGGCTGCCCGAGCAGCACCGCTGTCACGTAGTCAGGAAGGATCGCCAGGATATGCAGATGCACAGCGGCGCTGTCGCCTTTTCCCAGGCTATCACCGGACCAGTACCCAGGTTCCATTCCGTGTACCCTTTCTCCGCCACCTCTGGGTGGACGGAAGTAGTGTTGCACTTTCTGCTTGCCGCATTGCGGGGATCAAGTGGTCCATGCCCCATCCCACTGTCTCTAAGGCTGCGCCCGCCCTCACCCTCCCGCGGGCGGGGGCGTGGGGAAACCTGGTTTCCCCACACCTCTGCCCCACACCAACGGGATAAGAAAGGTTGTTCCCGTGAGGGCCGCGCCCTCCCAGACCCTCCCACCGGGTGGGGGGACGGGGAAACCGGGTTTCCCCATCCCCCTGCGCGCGGGCTGCGCCCTCACCCTCCCGCGGGCAGGGGCGTGGGGAAACCTGGTTTCCCCACACCTCTGCTCCATACCAACGGGATGAAAAAGGTTGTTCCCCTGAGGGCCGCGCCCTCCCAGACCCTCCCACCGGGTGGGGGGATGGGGAGACCGGGTTTCCCCATCCCCCTGCGCGCGGGCTGCGCCCTCACCCTCCCGCGGGCAGGGGCGTGGGAAAACCTGGTTTCCCCATGTTCACGTCAGGCCCCAATCATCGGCCAGTTGTTGCCACCAGGGCGAGGCGCGCAACTGGTTCAGGCCCCGCGACCGCAGCACGTGTACACTGGCGACCGGCCTGGCCATGTAAACGCTGATCGTCTCATCGTCCAGACCGGCGATAAACTTCAGCCAGACGGCCTCCAACTGGCGCCGGGCGCGTGGTTGTCGGCGCAGCACCTCGTCGAAGCAGGCCCGCACCTGCTGGCGCAGATCGGCGCGCATAGCGCTCTGTTCCGGATCGCCATCCTCGGCGGCCATCTGTCGCGCGTCCAGGAGTTCCAGGGGCTGGGCTACCGCCGGTCTGGTCCACAAAGGGCGCAAGACGTTGCGTAGTTCCAGGGCCGCGATGGCCAGAAAGGCCCCCGGCGTATGGTATCGGTCGAGCTTTTTCCAGATGCGCAGCAGGGTTTCATTCACGGCCTCGGCCCGCACATCCGGCGCCAGATCGACGCTTTCGCGAAAGGAAAGCCCGTACAGGTAACGGTGCAACTCGGTGAACCCCAGGTCCTGGCGCTCGCGGCCCTCGTCGCCGCGACACGCGCCGTAGAGGCACTGACAGTACACGTTGATCGCCGCCCGCCATGGGTCGGTCACCTCGCCGCGCATGACGCTCGCTGCGGTTCGCCGCGCGAATTCGTCAACGCTGAGGAGTTGCCAACCGAATCGTTCCATCACCCGAATCACGATCTGCCGACACTCCTCGCGCACATCGTTCTCGGTCACACTCTCATCATCGAAGACGCCCTCGGTCATGGGGGAAGATACACCTTATGTTAGGGCGTCGCATTGCAGCGCAGGCCCGTCTTCTACCACGGCTCTGGGAAGTCAGCCGCCAGGGGTCCAGTAGATCCGATAGCGTTCAACCGGAGTGTCCCCTGCTTCACCGGTCAGCGCCGGGGCGGTCCCCAGGCCCTTCTGGAGCGGGAGTGCCACGTAGGGGAGCGCAGGCGCGTAGGTGACGTGCCATATCCAGCGTTGCTCCTGCGCGTCCCAGCGGTAGATCGACAGATCGCCGCGGCGCTCGCGCGCGTCCCGGTCATAGTATAAAACAAGCGTGGCGGTATAATCCATAAGCACCACATTACTGGCAAGGCTAAAGATGTAACTTCGCGCTTCGGCGCCTTCGGGGAGGCGCTGGGGGCCGCCGATCAGGGTGGTGGTGACGATGCGCACCCGTTCGTCATCGTCAGGTGGAGCGTCGGGCGCGGGGGCGGGTCGCGGCGGGCGGTGGTCCGGCGTCACAAAGAAGAGCATGGCGTTGCCGTCGGCGGAGCCGGCGGTGATTGGCAGGCGCCCGCCGGTGGTCGAGTTCGGCCCGCCCCCCTGCGAATAACTGGCGACGAAGAAGGCGTTGTCGCCCCAGCGGAGCAGCACATGACCATCGAGGTGCGGCACGGGGCGCGCCGCAGTGAGCAGCGTGGCGGCGTCGAGGTCGCGCAGCGCCAGGGGCGCGAGGGGGCCATGGGGGCCGCAGGGGTAGATCTGCACGGCGTCGGGCTTCGACCCATGCGCTTCGATCCGCGCCGCCACGGCCACCGGGTCGCGCGCGGCGCCTTCCAGCGCCTGGGGCAGCACGTCCACAAACAAAGGCCGCTCCAGCCCCGGCGGGGTGGCCTCGCTCCAGGCGAGCCGGGCGAGCGCGCGCTGCCCCGGCGCCAGCGCGCTCGCCGAGGCGACAAAGGCGGCCCGCTGCACCCGCAGCGTGTCCCGGACCTGGCTGATGAGCAGGAGTTCATCGCCGGCTTCGGCCCCGAAGAGGTGAAACCCCTCGCGCTGGTCGGCTGCGGAGACCTTGCCCTGGGCGATCAGCCCGCGGGGCATGCCGTCCTCACCCCGCGGTTTGAGCACGTAGAGCCAGTGGGCCGCGTCGGGGCGCCGGGCCGAACCGCCTGCCGCCCGCGCCAGCGGCTCCGCCACGTCGAGGTACGCTTCCTGAGCCTGGTCCAGGCTGATGCCGACGCCGGCGTGGTAGCGTGGCGCGGGCAGGTCAACGAAGACCGGCAGGGGCAGGGGCAGGGCCGGCGGCCCCTCCATCGGGCGCTGATCCCAGGGATCATCGGCCGGCAGGAGCGGAAAATTCGCCCGCAGGGTTGCGAAGATCGCGCCCCAGGGCGGCAGTTCGCTGATCTGGGTGGCGGCCATCAGGCTGGCGTCAACCGGCAGGGCCACCTGCGGCAGCGCCGCCCTGACCGCCCTGGCGCCCTTCGGCGCCCGTGCGCGCGCCTGCCAGCGCCGCTGGCGTCCAGGTTGGACAAGTGTGGTATCCTCCAGATACTCGTCGTTGATGTTGAGCGCGTAGTGACCCCACTCGTGGATCAGCGCCCGGTACCCCTCCGGCGCGTCCCAGGTCGAAAGGAGGCCCAGGTCCTTTTGCCAGATGCCGCGTCCCACCCGAATGCTTTTGAACTTGCGGCCCTCGTGCAAGCCGTTGTTCCAGGCGCGGGGATGCACCCGGTTCGAGGCGAGCACCTGGATGTCGGCGCCGTCGAGCAGGGCCGGCCCACCGATAACGACCTGGCCGAAGGCCATGTAGCCATTGGTCACATCGTAGAGAAAATCCGAGGCCCGTCGCATAGCAACGCGGATCTGCTGGTAGGTGGCCGCCGAGGGTTGCCATTCGAGGGCCACGATCACGTTAAATAGATACAGCACCGATCGGAACAACGGCTCGCCGTTGATCGCCGTCAGTGAACGGGCGTGCTCGTCGGGCGCGTAGGCCAGCCACTTCTCACGGAAGGGCGCGGTGTCGGGAAGCGCGCCGGGCTGGTCGAGCAGAGCGGGATCAGCCCGAACGAAGGCCTCCTGCTGGGCCGCGGTGCGCTCCGCGTTCCCGCTGTGCAGATAGGTGAGCCTGACCGCCTTGCAGCGCGCCGCCGCCTCGCCATGGCTGGCCGCGTCGAACGCAAAGGGCAGGTCCAGCAGATAGCGCTCGTCGTCCATGGAGATCCTCCTGACGTGAACATAGGCTCTCGAAGAGGGGTGTGGGGAAACCGGGTTTCCCCACGCCCCCGCCCCGCAGGGGAATGGGGAAACCCGGTTTCCCCATTCCCCCACCCGCGGGAGGGTCTGGGAGGGCGCAACCATCCCAGGAACAACCTTATTTTCATTGCGGCGTTGTGCGGCGAAGCCGCATGGACGGCTAACGTGAAAATATAGTCTTTGAAAAATAATCCGCTCTAGCCCGCGCAGGCGGGCTTCGCATTCCGTAGCCGAGGGCTTTAGCCCCACGGCCAGCCCGATATACCGAATGAATTTCTCAAAGACCATATAAGCCCTCGGCGAGGGGTATGGGGAAACCCGGTTTCCCCATCCCTCAGCGGACGCGGGCCGGAGGCCCGCGCACCCAGGCCCCGCCCCCGGGGGGTTTGGGAGGGCTGCGCCCTCCCAGGAACAACCGTTTTCATCGGGCGTTGTGCGCCATCCTGCCTTCACGAGTGTGCCATGTCTGGTTCCACATTGCCGGCTACAGTACGTTGCGCCATCTTTGAACGCTTCGATCGGGCTATGCTGCGTGCCGTGCTCCAACTCGACAATGACGAGGCGGACGCGGTTCTGGCGCGGGCAGAGATTGAACGTCTCGGGCCCGACCTTTTCGCGCCGCGCCCCGAGGCCCGCTGCGAGCTGCTGGCGCGCCTGCGGGCCGAGGCCGCTCCTGAAGAGCGCGCGTTGCATCAACGGGCCTTTGACTACCTGCTGGCGCGTCTGGCCGATGCGGGCGCGGAGGACCCCTGGCTCATGGCGGCCTGCCTGCACCACCTGGAGGCCCTGCGCGACCTGAACCTGGACTACATGCGCTGGCACGAGGTCAGCGCGATGATCGCCCGTGTGCGCGCCCTTGGCCTCGCACTGCAGCCCGATCACGCCGATCGGCTGGCGCTGCTGGAAGCGTATCACGCCTTGCGCCAGCAGGCCTATGCGCAGAGTGAGCGGATCATCGAGCAACTCCTGCAGCGCGCGGATCTGCCCCCGCGGCTGCGCGGCGAGGCGCTGGTGACCCGCGGCCTCTGCGCGATGAACCAGGCCCGCAACGAGGCCGCCCTCGCCGACTTCGCGGAAGCAGAGGCCCTTGGCGTGACCGGCGAGAATGCGGCGCTGCAGGCCCGCGCCCTGGTGAACGCCAGTTGCGTGTACAATCTGCTCCATCGTTTCGAGCGCGCCCTGGAGTTGAGCGATCGCGGGCTGGCCCACTACCGCCAGGCGGGCGATCACTATGGCGCCGCCTTCGCGCTCTACATGCGCGCCAACAACGCGCTCTACCTGGGGCGCTGGGAAGCGGCCATCGCAGACCTGGACCAGAGCGCGGCGATCTACCACGCCGCGGGGATGCACGCCCGCCTGGCCGCGATCGACTGGGCGCGCGGTTTTCTGCATCAACTGCTCGGCAACGAGGCGGAGAGCCTGGCAGCCTATGAGCGCGCCCTGGTCATCGCCGCCTCCGCCGAGCACGGCAACGCCGTCCTTGCCGCCGACATCCTCACCGAACTGGGCCTGATCTACCAGTTGCAGGACCGGTGGGACGACGCCGATGCGGCCTTCCGCCGGGCCATCGCCCTCCAGGAGGACCTGGGCAATACGCTGGGGCGCGCCCTGCTGATGCACCGCCATGCCCAGTTCCTCGACCGCCGCGGCGCCCGTATGGCCGCCCTGGCCACCCTGCGCGAGGCCGTTGAGTTGCTGGAAACGCTGCGCGTCGCAACCTACGCCGAGGACCTGAAGATCAGCCTGCTGGGCACTGCCGAACAGGTGTATGAAACCATCATCCTGACCTACCTGGCACAGGGCGATGCCGAGAGCGCCTTTGCCTACGTCGAGCGGGCGCGGGCGCGCGCCTTTCTCGACCTGGTAGCCCGCCGCGACGCGCCGGCTGATGCGCTCGCCCAACGGCCCACCGTCACCCTGGCCGATGTGCAACGCCAGATCGCCCCCGAAGCCCTGGTGCTCGAATACTTCTGCGTCGGCGTCCTGCCACCCGGCGACTCCTTCCTGGCGCGCATCCCTTCCACCAACACCCGGCTGCGCGACCTGGTCCGTTCGCAGCCGGAGATCCTGCTCTTTGCCATCACCCGCGGGACGGTGCAGGTGCAGCGGATCGCCTTCGATCCTAACCTGCTGCGCCCTCCGGCCAACGACCCGACGCCGGGATGGCATCTGGTGACGCAACGCAAGCTGCGCTGGATGTACGACCGGCTGATTGCCCCGATCGAGAGCCTTCTGGTGCATTGCGCCGTGGTCCATATTGTTCCGCACGGGCCGTTGCACTACGTTCCTTTTGCCGCCCTGGCCACTCCGCGGGGCGGCGCCCTGCTCGACGCCGCCGGGCCGGCCCTGACCTTCGCGCCCAGCGCCACGGTGCTCTGCGACTGCCTGGCGCGGCCCCCAGGCGCGGGCGCGATGAGCCTGGCCCTCGGGTACAACTATCGGGGCGAGGCGCGGCTGTTTCTGGCCGAGCACGAGGCCCAGATCGTCGGGGCGATGCTCGACGCCCGGGTGCTGGTCGGCGATCCGGCCAAGCGCGCCGACCTGTTCGCTTCCGGCCCCGCCCTGCGCTGCTTGCATATCGCCGGCCACGCCGTGTATCGGGCCAGCGATCCGCTCGGTTCCTACCTCTGCCTGGGCGCCGACGACAACCTCGATGCCCGCGCGCTGATGAACGGGTTGCAGTTGCGCGACACACTCGTGACGCTCAACGCCTGCACCTCGGGCCTGAGCCAGGTCGCCTCTGGCGATGAACTGCTCGGGTTGCCGCGGGCCTTCCTCTACGCTGGCGCGGCGACGATTGTCTGCGCGCTCCACGAGATTGACGATATCGCCGCCTACGTTCTTATGGTATTGTTCTACGCGAATCTTGCAGCGGGCGCGGCGCCCGCCGAAGCGATCCACCAGGCGCAACTCGCGCTCCGCGATTCGGATCGAGACACGGTCGTGGCGCTGCTGCGGCGTTCTGGAGCCGCAACGCCCCGGGCCCTCGCGGCCCTGGAGGGCTACGACCAGCATCCCTTCGCCCATCCGCGCTTCTGGGCCGCGTTTATGCTGGTTGGAAAACCGTAGACGTGAACCATGCCTGAGCAAGACAGGATACGCGCAATGCATACCACCAGACTCGGCCGGAGCGGCCTGGAAGTGACCCGCCTGTGTCTGGGCGGCAATGTTTTCGGTTGGACCTGTGATGAGACGACCTCCCAGCAGGTGCTGGATGCCTACGTGGATGCGGGGGGCAATTTCATTGACACGGCGGATGTCTACTCGCGCTGGGCCACGGGCCACACCGGCGGCGAGTCGGAGGCGACCCTGGGCCGCTGGATGCAGGCCCGCGGCAACCGGTCACGGCTGATCATCGCCACCAAAGTGGGCTCGGCGATGGGCGCGGGGCCAAACATGGGCGGTCTCTCGCGCCAGCACATGCTGCGCGCGGTTGACGAGTCGTTGCGCCGCCTGCGAACCGACTATATCGATCTGTACCAGGCGCACTTCGACGACGAACGCGTCCCGCTGGAGGAGACCCTGCGCACCTTTGACGATCTGGTGCGGCAGGGCAAGGTTCGCTACATCGGGGCCTCGAACTACCATGCCTGGCGGCTGGTGCAGGCCCTGTGGGTCAGCGACCGCCACGGCTACGCGGCATACGTCTCGTTGCAGCCGAAGTACAACCTGGTTGACCGCGACGAGTTCGAAGGCGATCTGGAGGCGGCCTGTCGCGCCTTCGGCCTGGGGGTCATTCCCTACGCGCCGCTCGGCGGTGGCTTCCTCACCGGCAAGTACCGCCGCGAGGGGGCCCTGCCGGCCACCGAGCGCGCCCCGAAGGTGCAACAGCGGTACATGCACGCCCGTGGCTGGGCCGTGCTGGAGGCGGTGCAGGCGGTGGCCGCGGCGCGGGGGGCCACCCCGGCGCAGGTGGCCCTGGCCTGGCATCTGGCCCGCCCGAGCATCACGGCGCCGATTGTGAGCGCCACCAGTGTCGAGCAACTCACCGAACTGCTCGGGGCGCTGGAACTGCGGCTGAGCGCGGAGGAACTGGAGCGTCTCAGCGTAGCGTAGCCGGTTGAGGGAGGGCGGAGAAACCAGGGTTTTCTACTTCCCTGCCCGCAGAGGAAGGCCGTGGCGCGGGCCTCTCAGCCAAGCGCCACGGCCGCAGGGCCCTCGAAATGCACTACGTTGCTCGCCAGATGCACCGGCGTTGCTCCGCCGTATTCAGGCGCTTCGGTGTCAAGCAACCTCTTCCATGGATGGCCCGCCGGAGCAGCCAGTTCCGGCGCGGCAGTGAGGGACACCCGCGCCGGGCCGCCCAGATTGACGATCACCAGCAGCGCGGGTGCGCCCGAACGATCCCCCTCGCGTCGCAAGGCAATCATCTGTTCGCCGAGGGGCTGCGCGCTGAAGGTCCCACCGGGACGCAGACGCAGGGCGGGATGCTCGCGGCGCAATCGCAAAAGATCGCGATAGAGGCGCAGCATGCCAGCGTGGGGTGGACGCTGGCGCTCCTCCCAGTTGAGGATGGAGCGCCGGAAGGTCGCTTCGGCCTGGGGATCGGGGATCTCCGCCCCGCGAAAGGCGCCGAAGGCAGCAAACTCCTTCCGTCGCCCCGCGGTGATCTGCCGGCCCAGTTCGTCGTGGTGATCGGTAAAAAAGAGGAACGGGGTCGAGGCAGCCCACTCCTGGCCCATCCACAGCAGCGGCGTCTGAGGGGCCAGCAGCAACAACGCCGAAGCGGCGCGGTAGGCTGCCAGCGACGCCTGGTGGTGCAGGCGCTCGCCAAAGGCCCGGTTGCCCACCTGGTCGTGGTTCTGTAGACAATAGACAAAATGGACCGGCGCGACATCATCGGCGGGAGCGCCGCGCGGCTGTCCGGTCGAGCGCATGACCTGACCGGTGTAGAACCATCCCTGGCGAAAGGTCGTCGCCAGATCGGCGGTGCTGCCGCTATAGTTGATATAATATCCATCGCGCTCGCCGGTCAGGGCCACATGCGCCTGGTGATGAAAATCATCCGCCCAGACCGCGTCCAGGCCCCAGCCACCGGCGCTGGGGGAGCGCACCAGGCGTGGGTCATTCCCGTCGTGTTCCGCAATCAGCACGACGTGCCGACCCGGCGGCAGCGCCGCGTGTACCCGCGCAGTCAGTTCGGCGGCGATATGGGTCGGCGAGTCGTCTATAAGAGCATGGACAGCATCGAGGCGTAGCCCGTCGAGGTGGTACTCGGCCAACCAGTGCAGGGCGTTCGCGATAACATACTCGCGCACGGGCCGGTTGTCAGGGCCGTCCACGTTGACTGCTTCACCCCAGCCGTCCATGCGGCTCCGCCGCACAACGCCGCAATGAAAATAAGTTTGTTCTTGGGAGGGCGCAGCCCTCCCAAGAAGGATGTTCATCCCGTCGGTGCGCGGCGGAGCCGCATGGACGGCTAATGTGAACATAGCGGAACCGGGTTCCCCCATGTTCACGTTAGAAACATGCGCGGATCGTCGGTTTGCAAGGTATTGGGGCCAGGTTGAGTTGATATCATCTGTGCTTTCTGTTATAGTACAGTATACCCGAAACCAGAGGTCCCTTAACCGCGAAGCTGGTCAACGTCATCGCAACAGCCTGGCTGACGCGCACCCGTGGTTCTCAGGGGCACAAGTTGAAAGGGACATAACCATGACGACCTCAAAGCCCAGTGTGACCGGCACGACCCCGGATATCGGCCTGAGCGCGGCGAACGTGCAAGGCGTAGTGGCGCTACTGAGCCGCCTGCTCGCCGATGAGCACGTGCTGTACACGCGACTGCGCAACTACCACTGGAACGTTGTCGGAATGGCCTTTGGCCCGCTGCATGCGTTGTTCCAGCAGCAGTACGAGGCGCTGGAAGATGACATTGACGAGATCGCCGAGCGCATCCGCTCGCTCGGCGCCCCGGCCCCGGGCACCATGACCGAGTTCCTGCAACTCACCACCCTCTCCGAGCGCCCTGGCGAGTATCCTGACGACCGCACCATGGTGGCCAACCTGGTTGCCGATCATGAGGCGATCATTCGCCATCTCCGCCGTGATGTACGGGCGACCGATGAGCAGTATGATGACATGGGCACCAGCGATTTTCTGACCGGGCTGATGGAGAAGCACGAGAAGATGGCCTGGATGCTGCGCGCGCACATCGAACAGCGCGGGTAGCGCCCGGGCACTGCGTCGCGGCGGGGTGCGGGGGGCGCAGACCGCCGCATGTTCTTTTGCCGGCACGGCGTAGTCGCGCCGCGGCGTAGTCGCGCCGCGGCGTAGTCGCGCCGCGGCGTAGTCGCGCCGCGCCGGCAACATGAGAGGCGGAGGGGCCAGGCCCCTCCGCCTCTTCTATCGAGCAACGGGGGTGATCAGTTCTTCCACTGGCGCTCGGCCGGCGGCGCGGCCAGGCGGCGGTAGCCCACGCCGAAGGGCAGTCGTTGCTGGCGACAGAGGGGGGCGCACAGTTCCTGCGCCGCAGTCTCTACCAGGCGCGTCAGGAGACGCACTTCATCACGGCTGAGCAGCAAGCCCCCGTTGTGCAGCCAGAGCTGAACGGCGCCGTCCGCTCCCACGGCCAGGCGATAGTAGCCCCGGCGCAAAAAGGGCAGTTCCTCTTCCTCGCACCATTCGTCAAGCGCGGCGGCGAGATGCGGCAGGTCGTAGATCGGCAGGCGAAGGGTCGCAGCGTCCCACACCAGGCGCAGATCGCCGTCGGGGGCGATGCCGATCAGTCGCCCGGGAGCGGCAATCGCAACGGTGGCAAGATGGGCATCCATCGGGTCTCCAGTCACAACAGGGTGGTTGTACGGCTCATCGGGCAAGGCGGCGGATAGCCTCAGTGTATGCTGCCAGGGCGGTTGGTTGTGTTAACAGGCACTGGCAACAACTTGCGCCTTCATAACCGTTCGGCGGGGGAGTGGGGGCCTGCGCCCGCCGGGCCGCCCCTCTCCAGGAGGGTTTGGGAGGGCTTCGCCCTCCAATGAGCAAACCCTAAATCCTGTATGTAGCATACACGATTCGCCGGCAGCGTCTAGTTGTGATTTTTGCAACTACTAAAGGCGCAGCCAGGCCGCCTGGTACGGCGCCAGTTCTACCACGTCCGTGCCGCTTGCGTAGCGGGTGCCGCTCAGGAGGTCGCGCGCCCCCCCAGCGCCGGGCGCCAGCAGGCGCTGCCGCGCGTCGGAGACGTTGTGCAGACAGAGCACCGCCGCGTCACCCTCGGGGGTGCGGCGCTCCAGCGCAAAGACCGCCGGGTGCAGGTCGAGCACCCGCTGGGGGCCGTTGGGGTGAAAGGCCCGCTCGCTGCGCCGCGCGCGGATCAGGGTGGCCATGCGGCGCAGCACCGCCCCCTCGCGGCGCCGGGGGTCGGCCAGGCGCGCCTCCAGGTCGGCCCGCGTCCACTTCTCGCGATTCAGCGTGCGAAAGCGCCCGGTTGCCTCCAGCCCCCGCTGGTAGTTGGGCGAACCCACCAGACTGTGCACATAGATCCCCGGCACGCCCTGCAGGGCCAGCATGATCGCCTGTGAGGCAACGAAGCGCTCGATGGCCCGATCCGGCGCCTCGCCGCTGGCGGGGTCGGAGAGGGCGTCGAACCAGGTGCAGTTCAACTCGTAGGGGCTTTGCGAACCGTCAGGGTTGGTCTTGTAGGAGACGCGCCCGCCGTGACGCTCCACCCGCGCGCACAGATCCTGCACCTCGCTCTGGCTGAGGATGCCGGTCGCCGGCACCACGCCGATGCCATCGTGGGAGGCCAGGAAGTTGAAGAAGGCCGTCGTCGGCGTGGGCGGGGCAAGATCGCGCGCCCAGCCGCTCAGCCGGGTGGCGTCGCCGCTGGCGAAGGCATGCAGCACCAGCGGCGCCAGGGGAAACTGGTAGACCAGTTGGGCCTCGTTGCTCCCGTCGCCGAAGTAACTGACGTTATCGGCGTGGGGCACGTTCGTCTCGGTGATCAGCAGCACATCGGGCGCCGCCACGTCCAGGACGGCGCGCCAGAGTTGCACAATGCGGTGGGTATTCGGCAGGTGAATGCAGGCGGTGCCGGGCTCTTTCCACAGGTAGCCGATCGCGTCGAGGCGGATGAGGCTCGCGCCGCGCTCCACGTAGGCGAGCAGCACGTCGGTCATCTCCAGCAACACCTCGGGGTTGGCGAAGTTCAGGTCGATCTGATCGGCGCTGAAGGTGGTCCAGACATAACGCACGCCGGTGGGGGTCTCGAAGGGGGTGAGCAGGGGGGTGGTGCGCGGGCGCGTCACCCCCCGCAGGTCGGTGGCCGGGTCAAGGATGTGGAAGCGGGCCTCGGCGCCGGGCACACCGGCCAGAACGTCGCGGAACCAGGCACTGCTGGCCGAGATGTGGTTCACCACCGCGTCGAACATCAGGCGGTAGCGTTGCCCCAGGCGTTCGATGTCGGCCCATGTTCCCAGGGCGGGATCGACGGCGCGATAATCCACCACCGAGAAGCCGTCATCGGAGGTGGAAGGAAAGAAGGGCAGGATATGGACACCGCTGACGATGCCGGCGAAGGTGGTGTCGAGCGTCTCGTGGAGGGTCTGCAGCGGGGGGCGATCCGCCTGGCGCACCTGGTCGCCATAGGTGATCAGGATCACGTCGTTCTCGGTGAGCCGTTCGGCGGGCGGGCGTGGCGGGGCCGGGGGGTGGCGGGCCACGAAGGCGTCGAGCATAGCCAGCAGGCGGGGGGTGATCGCCGCGCCTGCCGGCTGGCCGTAGATCGCATCAATCAGGGCTTGAATCCGCGCGCGCGGGTCGCTCATTTCGGCGCCTCCTGGAGGGACTGACCGGTCATCTCCAGCGGCAGGCCGCGCCGGTGCCGGTACTCGGGGATGTGCAGCATGGGGGGGCGCTCGTGGTCGCGGATCTCGCGCAGTTCGAGTTGGAAGCTGCCGTCCTCGCGCTGGGTGATCAGCTTCATGGTCTGGTTGACCGGTTCGAGCAGGTTGGCCCGCTGCCGCTGTTCAAGCCGCTGGATCACCACCTGGGTGATGGCGAAGGCCATCTTGGAGAGGGGAATGAGTTCCTGGTTGCGGTGGATGCGCTCCAGCAGATCGACCTGAGCCAGCGCGTTCAGCCCGTGACGCTCCAGCAAGTCGATCAGCAAGCCGGTCTCCACGCCATAGCCGGTGAAGAAAGGCACGGCCTCGAGGGCGAAGCGCCGCCCGGCATATTCGCCGGAGAGGGGTTGCAGCATCCCCGACAGTTCAGGGTAGAACAGGTTGAGCAGGGGCCGGGCGGTCAGCTCGGTGACCCGACCGCCACCGCTGGCCTGGATCTGCTCGCCGAACTGGATGGGCCGGCGGTAGAAGCCCTTACAGTACACCAGCCGGCGCTCGCGCAGCAGGGGACCGATCACGCCATAGACGAAGCGCGGGTGGAAGTTTTTGATGTCGGTGTCGCACCAGGCGACGATATCGCCGGTGAGCACGTAGAGGCTCTTCCACAGGGCCTCGCCCTTGCCGGAAAAGGCGCCGTACTGGGGCAGGATCTCCTGATGGACGTAGACCGGGACCCCGCGGGCGGCGGCGATCTCGCGGGTGCGATCCTGCGAGCCGCTGTCAATCAGCACCACCTCGTCGAGCAGCGGCGTTTTCTCCATCAGGTGCTCCTGCACCTGGCCGATGATGTCGCCGATGGTCTGCTCCTCGTTGAGGGTCGGCAGGCCAAGGCTGATGCGCACCCCCTGCTGGTGTTTGAGCGCCAGGAGGCGTTGCAGGTCGTCGTACTCGGTGGAACTGAAGGTGTTTTCGGCGAACCAGCGGTCCACAATGGCCGAGAGATCGCGCTGTTGTTGCCAGATCTGCTGGGCCTGCTCCTCGTCCTGGGCCATGCGGTGGCGCACGAGGATGACCGTGGTGGCGGCCTTGCGCAGGATGCGGTCGGCGAGGGGGCCAATGGGCGCCTCGGGGTCGCCCTGACGGCCGGTGACACCCAGCACAATCGCTTGATGATCGGCCGCCTCGGCCAGAATGGCCTGCTCGACGGGGATGCTACGCTCCAGCCAGCGGGTGACGCGGGGCATAGTGCGCAGTGATTGCAGGCTCTCGCGCACGGCGCCATTGTCGGGCAGGCGCGGGTTGGCGGCGTAGAGCACGCTGATCCCCGCTTCGTGACGTTCGGCCAGGGCCAGGGCCACTTCGCAGGCCAGGGGGGTGTGGGGGCCGCCGCGCACCGGTAGGAGGATGCGCCGCCACTGGCCGTCACCCATCAGGCGCACCACCATCACGTCGCAGGGGGGATGGCGCAGCAGACTGTCAATCGGCGGGCCAAAGAGCCGTTCCGAAGAGGACTGCTCGGCCTGCCAGCCGAGCAGGAGCAGGTTGGCGCGCTGCTCCTGGGCCGCGGTGCGGATGCCCTCGGTCAGGTCATGGGCCACGGTGATCACTGTGCGCACGGGCGCCTCGATAGCGCCGAATTCGGCGATCGCGTCGTGGGCGGCGCGCACCCGCCGTGTCTCCAGCATGCCTTCGCTGAGGGGTTGCCCTTCGGGCACCACCACGATGCTGACGATCACCACCTGGCCGCCGTGATGGCGGGCAATGTCAGCCGCCAGGGGCAGCAGCAGGCGGATCTTCTCCGGCGCCCGCGCGGGCAGGAGCACCGTGTATTCTCCCGGGTCGTTGCCACTGTACGCAGAGGTCATCGCAACAGTTCCTTCCTCGCCGGTAGGGGACGCCGCGGGCGGTTTTACCCGCCCGCAAGCAATGGGACGATGTGCCGGCGCACGATCGCCTCCCACGTATAGATCGTACGGACCCGTCGTCGCAGCGCGTAGCGCTGATCGACGGCAAGCGCGGCAAGGATCCGTTCCGCGATCTGATCGGGGCGCTCTTCAAGCCCGAAGTAGAGCGCGGCGGAACCGGCCGAGGCGCGCAGGGGCGGGATGTCGCTACAGAAGATGGGAATGCCGCTCAGCCCCGCCTCCAGCACCGGGATGCCGAAGCCTTCGTAGCGGCTGGGGAAGAGCAGACCGTCGGCCAGGTGAAAGAAATCGGCGAGCATGGCGTCGGAGACGGGGCGCGGCTGGCCCCGGGGGTCGGTAAAGACCTCGTAGAGGAACACCGTGGCGTCTTCGGCGCCCGTGTCGCGGCGCAGGGCCAGCAACTCGGCCAGATAGGCGGCGTTGGTCGGATTGTGCGGTCCTGGCGGCCCCGTGACTACCAGGCGCGGCGTGGCGCCCTGGTGGCGCATGGCGCCCGCGATGGCGATGGCCAGTTCGATATTCTTGCGCCGGGTGATACGCGCCGGGAGGAGCAGCAACGGGGCCGCCTCCAGCAAGCGCAGGCGCTCGACCAGGTCGGCTGTTTCGGGCTCCAGTTTGAGCAACCCCCGCACATCAACGCCGGGCGTCACCACGGCGATCTGTTCCGGCGGCAGCCCCAGCAGATCGGCCAGGATGCTTCGCCGGTCCTCCGAGACGACCACGTAGCGCACCCCGGGCCACGCTTCGCGCAGCAGGTCCCAGGGGTAGCCGGGGTGCAGTTCCGGCAGGTACAGGGGGTCGCGCCAGGCGAAGTCATGGCACCAGGCCAGCATACGGGGCAGGCGGCCCGCGTCGTGGAGGTGTCGCAAGGCGGCGGTGAAGGCCAGGTTCTTGTGCAGGCTCAGCACATTGTGCACCATCAATGCGTCGCAACCGGCGAGGGCATCATCCAGCCACGCGGCGATGCGATCACGCAGGGCCAGAAACGCGGCGCTGACGGTCCCCGCGGCCAGTTCGCGGCTGATGAGTTCGACCAGATCGCCGCGGGAGTCGAGTTCGGGCAAGAGATGCACGTCCACTCCCGGTCCCAGCTCGCCGCCTTTAGCGGCGATCATGCGCACCGACCACCCCAGGGCGACGAGCGCCCGCGCGTGCGCGGCCATGGTGATCTCGACGCCACCGACGTAGGGCGGCCCGGCGTAGTGCAGGATGGCTACTGCGCTCATACGATCTCTCCCCGGCTCATACGGATGGCCAGATCGATGAAGCACGCCGCCGACCAGCCGAACATGGGCGCAGCCCGGGGCGGCGCTTCGCCGGTCAGGGGGTGGTAGTACTCGTAGATGTCACGCTGACCCATCACCAGGCGCAGCGTCTGCTCGGCCAGTTCCCCGGCGAGGGCCTGAAAGCCGGTGCGCTGGAGGGCCTCGACGAAAATATAATTGATGTTGATCCACACCGGCCCGCGCCACATCTGCTGGGGATCGTGGCGGGGATCGGAGAGGGCGACCGTGGGCAGCGGGTAGGTGGCCCAGAAGCTGCGCGGGTCGCGCAGATGGGCGATCAGCCGTTCGTTAATCTCAGGTGGCATGCGCGCCGTCCAGAGCGGGTAGAGGCTGAAGGGGGTCAGCACCTTGATCGGGCGGTGCTCCCGCTGCGACCAGAAGACGCCAGCGCGCTTGTCATAGAAATGCTCAACGATCCGTCGCGCCAGCGAGTCGGCGCGGTTCTTCCACAGGGTCGCCTCGCGCATGCGCCCCAGGATGTGGGCCATGTTCGAGAGCGCCTCCATCTGCAGGCAGAGGTAGGTGTTCAGATCCACCGCCTCGACCGGCATACCCTCATCCCAGAGCGGGCTATCGTCCAACCCTGAGGAGAAGGGATGCGAGTACTGCACGATCCCATCGGCGTCATCGTCGTTCAACCCGAACCACCATGAGTTCCAGCGCACCAGCGGCTCGTAGATCTCGCGGAGCATGGCGAAGTCGCCAGTCTGATTGTACACGTGCATGGCGACCCAGCCGATAATCGGCGGCTTGGTGACCGCGGCGGCCACCGGGGCCTCCAACTGGGTGATGGTGCCCTCATCGTAGACGGCGTCGGGGATCATCCCATCGGGCAACTGGTGGTCGAGCATGAACTGGATCTGGTCGCTGGCCAGTTTCGGGTCGGTGTACCGGAAGGCCAGGGCGTGGAAATAGTTGTCCCATTGCCAGGCGCCGATGTAATGGGCCTTGCTGGGGGCCACGCTCTCGCGGCGGAAGTAGCCGTAGGGCGAGAGCATGTTGTTGCCCAGCACCCACCAGGCATAGTAGTACTGCTGGCGATAAAGTTCATGCACCGCCGGCACGCCGGCGAACCAGCGGTGCCAGCGTTCCTCGGCGGCGCGCAGGGCGGCGCGAAAAGGCATGACCCGCCGGTCAAGGTCGAGACCGGCCTGGATGTGCAGGGTGATGGCCGTATCGGCATCGCCCTGGGCCACCAGGGTCACCTGGTAGCCGACGCCATTATGCTCGACCTGGTTGAGGATCAGGTCCCCATTGGTGGAGTAGGCGCAGTTGCGCACCGTCTTGAACTCGCCTCCCTGGGCGTCGGGACGAGCCAGGTCGGGCACGACGGTGAAGCTGATCCCGCTCGTGACCCCGGTGGGCAAGCCGAAACTGAGGGTGTATTCATCTTGAAACACGCAGCGAAACTCGCCGACCGGGGTCTGGAACATCACCGCGTGGGGATAGGTGGTTGCCTCAAAGGGCACCGGGCGGCCATTGCCGTCCACCAGGCGCAGGCTGGGGATGTACGGCGGGCGGTTGCGGTACGCCGATAGGCCGGGGGTGACCGAGGTCAGGCGTTCGGCGAGCTTGAGATACAGGGTGTCGGGCTGCCGCCGATCCTTGAACAGGAGCAGGCGCGAGCCGCGGTCGCTGAAGGGAATGCGTTCGAGCAGGATACGGTTTTCGAGGGCAAGAAGAAATGGCGATTCAGGGACGTACACGTCTGACACCTCCATGGAGCCGGCGCCCCTGGCGTCGGGCTCAGGGGATGCGAGGGATCTGGGCTTTTGTTCGGTCCACGCACCCGCCGGTATTGTAGCATCTTCGGCGGGGGGTGCGGAGAGGCGTAGCCTCCCCGCACCCCCCGCCGCGCGGGTCCTGTGATTGACATAGACAGTTCAGGGGCGTATCTTTTAGCTAGCGACACACGCAGTCGGAACACCCACCAGCAAGGACACTCCCTATGGGTATTGCCGCCGACATCACGCTCATCCTCGTCGCGGCGCTCCTGGGCGGCTTTGTGGCCCGGCGTCTGAACCAGCCGCTCATCCTGGGCTACATTGTCGCCGGGATTGTGGTTGGCCCGTACACCGCCGGTCCGCGGGTGAGCGATATTCACGATATCGAACTCCTGGCGGAGATCGGGGTGGCGTTGCTGCTCTTTGCCCTGGGGGTTGAGTTTAATCTCAAAAAGCTCCTCCGTTTCAAGTGGGTGGCGTTCGGTGGCACCACCTTGCAAATGATCCTCACTGCAGCCCCTGGCTTCTTCCTGGGTCATCTCCTGGGGTGGGAGCCCTACCCCGCGCTGTGGTTAGGCGCGCTGGTGTCGCTCTCCTCGACCATGGTCATCCTGAAGACCCTTATGGGCCAGGGCAAGCTTGGCACCCTGGCCAGCCGGGTGATGCTCGGCATGCTGATCGTGCAGGATCTGGCCGTGGTGCCGCTGATGATCATGCTGCCCGAACTGGCCGACCTGAGCGATGGCCTGGCCCATCTGGGGCTGGCGGCGCTCCGCGCCGGGCTGATCCTGGCGGCGATGGTCTTTGTCGGCACGCGAGTGATCCCCTTCGTACTGAAACGCATTGCCACCTGGAACTCGCGGGAGTTGTTCCTGGTAGCTATTATGGCCCTGGGCCTGGGGATCGGCTACGCGACCTACCTGGCCGGTCTTTCCTTCGCCTTTGGCGCCTTCGTGGCCGGTCTGGTGCTCAGCGAGTCGGATTACAGCCACCAGGCGCTGAACGACATCATCCCCCTGCGCGATGTCTTTGGCATGCTGTTCTTCGTCTCGGTGGGGATGCTGATCGATCCGGCCTTCCTGCTGGCCCACTGGTGGCCGATCCTCGCGCTGACGCTAGTCGTGAGTTGTGGCAAGGTGGTGATCTTTGCCGGTGTGGTGCGTCTGTTCGGCTACCGTGGCGATGTGCCGCTGACCGTCGGGTTTGGGCTGTTCCAGATCGGCGAATTCGCCTTTGTCCTGGCGCGGGTGGGGCTGGCCGTCGGCGCCCTGACCGTGGCCCAGTCGAATCTGGTACTGGCCGCAACGGTGGTCACGATGATCCTCACCCCGTTCGTCAGCCGGCTGGCCACGCCCACCTACGCGCTCTGGCGTCGCTGGAGCGGCAAGACGCCCAGCCCGATGCTCGCGCGGGTAGATGAACCGCTCCGCGGGCACACGATTATCGCCGGCTACGGCCGGGTGGGGCGCTACACCGCCGACCTGATGCGCCGGTTGGGGCATCCCTTCGTGGTCATCGAGCGCGATCAGCACCGTATCGACACGTTGAAGGCCAGTCGCATCCCGGTGATTTACGGCGATGCCAGCAGCCCGACGGTGCTGGAGGCGGCGGGCATCCACGAGGCGCGGCTGCTGCTGGTGGCGGTGTCGGCGGCGATCGACGTCGAGACGATCGTGCGCCAGGCCCGCGCGCTCAACCCGCGCCTGCACATCGTCGCGCGGGCCACCCGCCTGGCCCAGCTCGAGGTGCTGCGTCAGATGGGCATTCATGAAGTGGTGCAGCCTGAATTCGAGGCCGGGTTGGAAATGGTGCGTCAGGCGCTCCTGCACTTCGACGTGCCCACCGCGGAGATCGAGCGCCTGAGCGACACCGTGCGGGCGGAGTGTTACCGGCCGATGGAGGCCCTCAGCACCGATGCGGTAACCCTGCGCCGCCTGCGGCGCGCGCGCCGCAGTCTGGAGATCGTCTGGTACAACCTGGCGCCCAACTCGCCGCTGACGGGGAAGAGCATCGGCGCCAGCGCCATTCGCAAGCGCACCGGCGTCTCGGTCGTCGCCATCCTGCGTGGCGACAGGGTGATCGCCAACCCGCAGCCCGACACGGTGCTGGAGGCCGGTGACCAGATCGCCATTCTGGCGACCCCGCCCCAGCGGGCGCTCTTCCAGCAGTGGATCGAAGGCCGTGGCGCCGAACCGGCCCCGGCGTCGGCAGCGACGGCGAGCACCGCGGCCACCTAGCGGACCCGCCCCTGCCGCCGGGGCGGGTCCGGGGGCAATACCTTTCAGATAAGAGGAGGTACGCGGTCGCCTTCCGGCGGGGAGGGGTTGAGGGCCCGCGGCCCTCCACCAACCGGTGGTTGCCCGCCCGCGGCGGGAGGGCTGTGGATGTTGCGCCAGGCCGCCTGGCCGCCGCGGGCGGGAACAGGGGTATGCGGGGAGGCGAAGCCTCCCCGCACCCCTTCACCGCGTGCGTCCTGTCAGATAGGGTGACTGCCCCCTCCCCAGCCCTCCCCCGCTGGGGGAGGTTGGGAGGGGGGCTGAAGCGCCGTATGCGCTTATGTGCAAGATATTGGGTCGAGGATAGCTTTGTCCTCCCGGAAACCCCCCCGTTTCCGAACTGTGCCTACGGCGCGGGGGCTTGCGCGGGCCCCAGCACCCGCGCCACCGGCACCCCTTCCTGGTGTCCCTTGGTTGCCAGCAGGATCGGTTCGCTCGTCAGGTAGCACCCCTGCACCTCGTGGCGCACACGCCCTGAGACCAGGATCTCGCCGTTAGCGGCGTGCTGCATCAGATGGGCCGCCAGGTTCATCTCATCGCCCTGGGCCGTGTACACCCGTCGCTCGGCGCCGCCCACCGTGCCCAGGTAGAGCAGACCCTGCGTGATCCCGGCGCGGGTGATCAGCCCGCGTTCGCGCAATTCCAGACAGCAGCCGACCGCACGGCTCCCATCCGCGCCGCGCGCCGGGGGCCCGCCAAAGAGCAGCACCAGCACGGCCCCTTTGTTCCCCACCTCGATCTCGTTCAGCCAGCCGCCCCAACGGCGGGTCACCGTCTGCACCTGGCTTACCAGCGCATGCAGCGCGCGCGGGTGGTCCGGCAGGGTGAAACCCGCAAACACGGGAACGCACGTCCGGTACTCGGCAATGAGCGCATTGTGGCGCAGGCGCTCGATGAGCGCGTGGGGCAGAAAATCATCGTCCTGAAGAGGTGGCCCGGGCTCGCCTGGCTGGAAATGCGCCCGTTCGGCGGTCGTGGCAGCCTGGCCGGCGACGACGACCTGGCCCACGCCCGCGGCGCGTTCCGCTGCCGCCGCCGCCAGGAGCGCCGGCCCCAGCAGGGTCAGATGCACGCCGTGGTGGGGCAAACCGGCAAGCAGGGCATGGACCGTTCCGACCCCGACTCCAACCCGCAGATAGAAACGAAAGGGGCCCGCCGGGGTGTCGAGGGGCGGCAAGGCATCAATGGCGCTAAGCAGGGCCATAGCGCATTGCCGCACGATGGCTACGTCGGCCTGGTCGGGCCACCAGGCGGTGAGAGCGTCACCGGCGATGGCCGACACATCACCGCCATAGGCGGCTACGGTTTCGACCAGCACGGCATAACACTCATTCAGCGCAAGATGGAGTCGTTCGGCGCCGTCGGGCAGGGTGGTGAAGGCAGCGGTCAGGCGGGTGAACCCGCGCAGGTCGGCGTAGAGCACCGTTGCCTGGCAGGTAAACACTGCGCCGGGTCGCAACTCGGCGCTGCCGATCCGCGCGCTCAACCAATGTGACAGGTACGGCCGCAGGGGCGCCGGGTCGGTAGGCATTGATGTCAGGCGACAGAGGGTAGGGTCGAGTCGTCGTTCAGGGCGCTACAGGCAGCGCAGACGCGAAAGGGAATGCCCGTGCCGCTCACCGTGCGAATATTCTCGCGGCAGCCGCAGTACCGGCACACCGAGAGGTTTTCAATATCGTCGGCGCGCCAGAGTTGCGGGGCCAGGGTAATCTCCATTGGCTCATCAATGGAGAGAATAGCGATCTTGACACAAACGGCGGCGGGGAAGACATCGGCGACGCGGGCGAAAAGCTTCTGGGGATAGGAATACACTTCGTCGCCTACCAGGATACCCCGCATGCGTGGATGTTGGCGGATCTTCATGGCTCTTGAAGCCGGGCGATCAGCCGACGCAAGTCGGTTTCGTCCAGCGCGAAGCGCGTGTCATCGGCGAACAGCAACTCGTCGAGCACATCGGCGATCACATCACTATCTGAGGCATCAACTGCCAGCATCCCCTGATCCAGCTCGTAGAATCTGTCCAAGGCCCACTGCGCCAGTTCGGCGGCCTGGATGCGGCCGTCCAGCCGTTCCTGGAGTTTGGCGATCAGGGCGCTACGCTCGAATATCATAGCACAAATTCTTCCAATGCACACGGGGCAAACGGAGCCTCCCCAGGGCCGGGGCACGGAGGGTTGCGCGGCGGCAGTGCGCCCCTTACTCGACGAGCGCGTCGTCGCACACGGCGCGAAAGCCGCAACCGGCGCAGCGGCGCGGATCGTCGTGGCTGCGGGCGACGTCGTCGGCGTCGAGGAGTTCGCGCATCTCGGCGAGCAGGGCCACCAGGCGCCGGCGCACGGCGGGGGTATAGGCGAGGCGAAAGGTAGCGTTGGCGTAGCGCAGGTACCCGTAGGGAGGCGCGTGGCCCGTGGTCGCTTCCACCAGCAGACAGTAGGCCGCCAGTTGCATCAGGTCGGAGGGGTAGGGGTGCGGCGCCTGCCGGCCCGGTTTGACCTCCACCGGGATCATGGCCCCGCCGCGTTCGATCAGATAATCAGGCTTTCCCACCAACCCATAGCGCGCCGCGACGAGGGGGCGTTCCAGCGGTCGCCCCACGCCGATATCGGCAGCCGCCACCCGGCCCCACGGCAGCCCGGCGCGCCGGCGGAGCATGACCGCGACCACCAGGAGCAGCAGGGCCAGGCCGAGCGCGGTGATCCCCAGCATGGCCACGATCAGAGACCCGCCGCCAGCAACAGCAACCCGCCGGCCAGCAACGCCAGCCCGGCCCAGAGGGCCATACCGCTCAGGGCAACCAGGCGCCCGTGCGCCACGTGCCTGGCGTTCCCCTGCGCGCGGCGCTCCTGGCCCTCGGGCGCCTGGCCGGTCACCCGTCGCAGCCACCAGGCCCGGGCGCAATACACATACTCGGCGACTTCACTGGCCCGGATCATCAACCGCCACCAAGCACCGGCAGGCCACGGATGGCATTGAGCACGTCATTGACCGTAATGAGCAACATCAGGCCCATCAGCGCGGCGAAGCCAATGGCGTGGACGAGGGCCTCCTTTTCCGGGGGCACCTTCTTGCCGCCGCGCAGCCACTCCACCAGGGCAAAGATAATGTGGCTGCCATCGAGGGCGGGGATGGGCAGGAGGTTTAGCAAGAACAGGTTCAGGCTCAGGACCGCGGCCAGGTTCCAGAAGGCCGCGAATCCGCCAGGCTGCTGGATCACCTCGCCGGTGGCGCGAGCGATGCCCACCGGACCGATCGGCCCGCCTTCGGGCGACGGCTCCGGGGAGAAGAGACCGAGGATCGAGGCCGGCAGACCCGCCAGGGCCTGCACCATCCGTCCGGTCAATTCCAGGCTATACGTCACCCCGCGCCAGGTGGCTGCCAGCGGCCCGACCTGCACCTGCTCCACCCTGGGACCGTAGCTAAAGCCGAAGCCCGACTCGAAACTCTTCCCCTCGGGCGACGTCCAGGGCCCGGGGACGACCACCAGGGTCACCTCTTCGCCATCGCGCAACACCGTTGCCGTCACCGGGCGGCCGGGGTTGTCGCGAGCCACCTTGCCGATCACCGTGGGATCCTCAACGGAGCGACCGTCCAGGGCGCGTAGTTCATCACCGGGCCGGAACCCGGCCTGCTCGGCGGGGGTGCCGGGGAAGACCTCGCTGATCGCCTGGCCGGTCGGTGTCGGAACGCCGAGGATGCTGAAGAGCACGGCGAAGATCAGCATGGCGAGCAGCAGGTTCATCAACGGGCCGGCGACCATCACGATAATGCGGCGCCAGGGAGGGGCCGCGGCCAGCGTGCCGCCGGCGCCATAGAGCGGATCGCTCGCCCCGTTGCCATTCTGCGCAAAGCGGACAAACCCGCCGAGGGGCAGCCAGTTCAGCGTATACGTAACGCCATTGCGTTCGAACAGCGTCAGCGCGCGTGGGGGAAAACCGATCCCGAACTCATCGACCTTAATTCCCAGCCACACGGCGGTGAGGAAATGCCCGAGTTCATGAATAACCACGAGCAACCCGAGCATCAATAAGAAAGCGCCAATCGCTATCAGCGGATTGCCTCCGCTTTGTTCGGCGGTTTGCTGTACCGGGGCGGCTGCGATGCTGGCAAGAGCGAGCATACAATCTCCATTGCGAACGAAACGGATCGCGGAGGGCGCAGGCCCTCCGCACCTCGCGCACTACGTCATCTCCGCGAGCCGACCGCCCGAGGCTTCTGGTAGTGTAGCGAATCAGCGGGTCAGAGTCAAGAGAATCGTGAAATAGATAACTGGCCCGGTGAAGAGCAGGCTATCCATACGGTCGAGAATGCCGCCGTGGCCCGGGATGAGCGTACCGGAGTCCTTCACGCCCACCTGACGCTTGATCAGCGACTCGCCGAGATCGCCGAGGGGCCCGGCGATCCCCGCGGCCGCGCCGATCAGCGCAGCGCTGATGAGGCTGATCGGCAAGCCCAGGATCGGCACTGCCGCCGCGGCGGTAAGGATCGAGGCCAGCAGGCCCCCGGCGAAGCCCTCCCAGGTCTTCTTCGGGCTGAGGATGGGCGCCATGCGGGTGCGCCCGATGGAACGGCCCACAAAAAAGGCCGCGCTATCCTGGATCCAGGTAATCGCCAGCACCAGAAAGACCCAGGCGGCGCCAGGAGGGATATTCAGCGGGGCCAGCAGTCCGGCGCGCAGGGGCGTATCGAGCTGGCGCAGGAGGATGAAGGCGCTCAACAGCCAGCCGATGTAGGCGGCGCTGGTGAAGGTAAGCGCCCAGTTCTGCAGACTGGTGCTACGATCAGACTGGGTGAACTCATACACCAGGGTCGCCATCACGCCGAGGGCCAGGGTGATCCCGGCGAGGTGAAGCCCGGTGAAGGGTTGCAGGGCGGCTGCGGCGCAGAACGCCACCCCCAGGGCGATGCCGGGAACGCGGCGGGGCGCGAAGCCCCCCTGGCGCAACAGCCCGAAGAGTTCGATGATCGCCAGCGCCACGCAGAGGGACACGAAGATGGCCGTGGCCCAGGGCCACCAGGCCACGGCGACAATCAGCGGGATCAGGATCACGACGCTGAACAGGCGCCGGACGAGGGAGCTGGAGCTACTCGGAGATGAGCCCGCCGAAGCGGCGCTGGCGTCGTCCGTACTCGCTGATGGCCTGCTGGAGGTGTTCCGGCCGGAAGTCGGGCCAGAAGACGGGGGTGAACCAGAACTCACTGTAGGCTGCCTGCCAGATAAGAAAGTTCGAAATCCGCCGCTCGCCGCTGGTGCGGATGATGACATCGGGATCGGGCATCCCGGCGGTGTAGAGGTTGGCGTTAATCAACTGCTCATCGACCTGATCCGGGCTGACCCCGGAGGCGACGATCTTGCGCACGGCATCGACAATGTCAGCACGACCGCCGTAATTGAAGGCGATCGCCAGGGTCAGGCCAGTGTTGTGGCGGGTCAGATCGATCGCGTAGCGCACCTTTTCGGCCAGGCGCGGGCTGAGACCCTCGAGGCGTCCAAGATGCCGCAAATGGACATTCTGCTCGTGGAGGGCGCGAGTCTCGCGGTCAATAAAATCACTCAGGATTTGCATCAGGCCCTGCACCTCAGCCGATGGCCGGGACCAGTTCTCGGTCGAGAAGGCGTAGAGCGTCAGATAGCGCACACCCAGACGGTCGGCCTCACTCACGATCGCGCGGATATTCTCCGTGCCGGCCCGATGGCCCGCGAGTCGCGGCAACCCTCGCTGGCGCGCCCAGCGCCCATTCCCATCCATAATCACTGCGATGTGTCGGGGGGTCTTGCTCTCGCGTCCGCCATCAGCCGTGCTCATAGCCTGCTCTCCGCCCGTCGTGACTTAGACCGCCATGACCTCGGCTTCCTTATCCTTGCCGATCGCGTCGAGGTCGGCGATACATTTGTCGGTCAGTTGCTGCACCCGTTCCTGGGCGCGTTTGAGTTCGTCCTCGCTTATCAGCTTCTCGGACTCAAGCTCCTTGAGCTGATCCATTGCGTCACGGCGTTGATTACGCACCGAAACCTTGACCTCTTCGACCCGATGGCGCACCACCTTCACCAGTTCGCGGCGTCGCTCCTCGGTCAGCGGAGGGATGGCCAGGCGGATGACCCGCCCGTCATTACTGGGATTGATGCCGATGTCGGACTGCTGAATGGCCTTCTCAATCGCCTTGATCAGCCCTGCGTCATAGGGTTGGATGACGATCAGGCGGGCCTCGGGCACCGAGATATTGGCGAGCTGGTTCAGCGGCATCGGCGCGCCATAGGCTTCGACGTGCAGATGCTCGACCAGCCCGGCGGAGGCGCGGCCGGTGCGGATCGTCGCCAGAAGGTGCCGCAGGGCCTCGGTGGCCTTTTTCAGATGCGCCTCATACTCGCGTAAGACATCGTTGACCATCACGCTCTCCTCGCCTGTAGCAAGCCTACGCGGGGTGCAATACCGAAGTCCGACCTCCAACATCCGGCAATCCAGGATGGTATTACACCTCCGCCACGGGCATCCGTTCCGGGAGGCTCTTACTGACCAGGGTGCCCACGTGCTGCCCCAACACGATCCGTTCGATGGTACCAGGTTCCAGCGCGTTGAACACGATCAGGGGGATATCGTGATCCATGCAGAAGGTCAGGGCGGTGCTATCCATCACCGTGAGGCCGCGATTAAGCGCCTCCATGTAGGTCAGGTGATCGAACTTGACCGCGCTGGGGTCCCGGCGCGGATCGGCGCTATAGATCCCGTCCACGCCATTTTTGGCCATCAGGATGACCTGGGCGTGGATCTCCGCGGCGCGCAGGGCCGCAGCCGAGTCAGTGGTAAAGTAAGGATTGCCGGTGCCGCCGGCGAGGATGATCACCCGGCCCTTTTCCAGGTGGCGGATAGCGCGGCGACGGATGTACGGTTCAGCGACCTCGTTCATCTGGATGGCGGTCATGGCGCGGGTATGCAGGCCATGCTGCTCGAGCACATCTTGCAGGGCGAGGGAGTTGATAATCGTGCCCAGCATGCCCATGTAGTGCGACTGCGCCGTATCCATCCCCCGGGCGATGGACTGGTTGCCACGCCAGATATTCCCGCCGCCGATCACCACCGCGACATCCACGCCCCGGCGATGCACGGCGGCGATCTCGCGGGCCAGGTAGTCGAGCATATCGTAGCTCACCACTTCATCGGTGCCTTTGATCTGCTCGCCGCTCAACTTGATCAGAATACGCCGATATTTAGGCTCTTGCATATGAGGTACCAGAAGCAGGGAGCAGTTGCCGGGTAGCAGGGCGCCCTGCCAACCGGCAACTGCCCACGCCGTAACAGGTCAGGCGCCGACCTCGTAGCGCACGAAACGCCGGACGATAATGTTTTCGCCAAGTTTGGCGATCGCTTCCCTGATCAACTCTTCGATCGTTCGTGATGGGTCCTTGACGAAGGGCTGCTGCAGGAGCACATTCTCTTCGATGAACTTCTCACGGGTCAGCCCGCTCTCGGCTACCGCGTCGTCGCTCACGTCATCGGCATGGATGTACCGCGGGTTCAGCGCGACGATATGCTGGGCGAGGTTATTCGCCAGGGTGACGAAATCCTCCGTTCGAGCGACAAAGTCAGTTTCGCAGTTCAATTCGACCAGAGCGGCCACGCGGGCGCCATAATGGACGTACACACCAATCAGGCCCTCACGCGCTTCGCGGGTGGCCTTTTTGGCCGCCGCCTCAATCCCCCGTTCGCGCAGAATCTCAATGGCCTTATTGAGATCGCCACCGGTCTGTTCGAGGATGTCTTTGCACTCCTTGATCCCGGCGCCGGTTCGCTCGCGCAGTTCTTTGACCAGTTCAATCGAGACTGCCACAGGCTCGCTCCTCTTCTCGTGATATGGAGGGGCATACGCCCCTCCAGAACCGTCTGGCTGTTGCTTACCGGCGACGGGCGCCGCCGTCTTTCCCTGTGTGTGGGCCTATCCAGAGATCCAGGGTACGCCATCGTGCGTGGGGAGGTCGAGGCCCTGCCCGCGGGCCAGGTCGTGAGGAACTCCCGCTTCCCTACCCTCCTCCAGGATGACCGGGGAACGAAGGTTCCTGGGCAGGCCTGCCTCTCCCAACCTCTCCGTGGCAGGTATCCGGGAAGGCTCTTCGCCTTCGCACACCCCCACAACACCGGAGGGCCTCGCCCCAACCCCGTCCATTGGAGATAATCTCTCAGGACTCATGGGCCGCCTCGCGGCGATGGACGCCTTCGAGCGCCGCGTCGGCGATTTTGCCGGTAATCAGGCGGATGCCACGGATGGCGTCATCGTTGCATGGAATGACATAGCTGATCGGGTCGGGATCACAGTTGGTATCAACCATCGCCACCACGGGCACACCGACCTTGAGCGCCTCTTTAACCGCAAGTTCCTCTTTGTGCGGATCGATAACGAAGAGGGCGCCGGGCAGCCGATCCATGGTCTTGATACCGGCGAAGACCCGGTTGAGCTTTTCAATCTCCTTGTCGAGCTGCAGGCCCTCGGCCTTGGTGAGCCGGGCGAAATCGCCCCGATCACGCTGGGCCTCGAGGTCGGCAAGGCGCTTCAGGCGCCCCTTGATCGTCGCGAAGTTGGTCAGCGTGCCGCCGAGCCAGCGCTGGGTGACATAGTACTGGCCGGCGCGGGTGGCTTCCTCGACCACGGCTTCCTGGGCCTGTTTCTTGGTGCCGACGAAGAGCACCTTCTCGCCGCGGGCCGTGACGTCGGAGATGAAGCGATAGGCCGCCGTAAGGCCGAGCACGGTCTTCTGCAGATCAATAATATGGATGCCATTGCGCGCCGTATAGATGTACGGGCGCATCTTCGGGTTCCAGCGGTTCGTCTGGTGCCCAAAGTGGGCGCCGGCTTCCAGCAGCGCCTTGATCGAGACAACACGCGGTGAGGTCGCCTGGGTCATAATCGTCAGATGCTCCTTACAATTCTGGAAGATCCAGCCGCCACCTCCCACGTGCACCGATCGAACCGGGCATCCCGGCAGGAGCGATCGGCTGGAGGAGGTGTGTGTATTTGGCGCATTTCAACGCCGTCGAACAGTATAGCACAAGCGTAGTGGCGGGGCAACTAACGCCTCGGGTGGAACTGTTCACACCCGGCGTCGTACATAAGGGAGCGCGGGCGTCCGCCCGCGTCGCGTCTCCGCAGGCAAGCTGCCCGTGCTCCCAGGAGCGCGGAGGCGGTTGCCTCTCCCGGGTCATGGAGATGCGCTTACTTGCCGGGCTCTGCCTCAACGGGCGCGATGTGCAAGCCGTTGAGGGCCAGGGCGGCTTCGATGCCATCGCGGAGGTTCGCGCAGGTCGTCACGTTTGAGAAGTCAATGTCGAGATGAACCAGGGTCTGGGCGATGCGGGCGCCGATGCCGGTGATTACCACCTGGGCCCCCAGCAGGCTGGCCGCGCGGATCGCCTGCCCCAGGGAGTTGGCGACCTGGGTGTCAACGATCGGCACGCCGGTGATATCAATAATTGCCACATCAGCCTGATGTTCGGCGATACCACTGAGCAGGCTCTCAATCACTTGCTGCGCCCGGCGGCTGTCAAGGTTGCCCACCAGGGGCAGCACAATGACGCCCTCGAACAGGGGCACCACCGGTACCGCCAGTTCCGAGATGACGTCCTCCGAGCGCCGCAGTTGTTCGCGCAGGCGGCGCACTTCCTGCCGCAAGGCCTCCGGATCGTTGGGCAGATCATCATCGAAATCGAGTGCTTCGCTCATGGTATCGCATCTCCTGGATGTCCTGTCTGGTTTCCCCGGTGGGTCATGCTGTGGATGGTAGAGGAAGGTACCCGGTCGCCTCCCGGCGGGGGGTAGCGGGCCGCAGGCCCGCCACGAACCGGGGCATGCGGGAAGACGCAACTTCCCCGCATGCTTCTACTGCGCACGTCCTGTCAGGACCAATTAGACGATAGCTGTCCATGCGGCTCCGCCACACAATACTGCAATGAACATTACCTTGATTGCTAGTTGACGACCATCGACACCTCAGGCATGATCGCGGTTGCTGAACCAACATCATCGCCAGGAGGAGCCGATGGACGCCACGTGGATGATAACCGCTTTTGTCGTGATTGACACG